>Ga0193743_1001691_pt1 | contig 16158 bp, 14 predicted proteins | sample L2c2metaG_FD_143038 | JGI IMG/M metagenome (GOLD analysis project Ga0193743, IMG submission 143038) | Soil microbial communities from a riparian zone of the East river system, Colorado, United States - L2c2 | ecosystem: Environmental > Terrestrial > Soil > Riparian zone | place: USA: East River...
CGACAGCACGAACACCACGGCGGCGGCCAGCGCCCACAGCGGGTGGCCGGTGGCGAGCAGCCCGCCGCCCGGCAGCACCACGCCGAGGCCCAGCGCGACCAGGGACGGGCCGGCGCCCAGCAGCGCTGGCAGCAGCCCCAGCAGCCAGGCCACCGCGTAGCCCAGCAACGCCCGGCGCATCCGGCGCGCGGTCACCGGGGGGACGACGCCGCGGGGTTCGGGCAGCAGCACGGTCGCGTGGCGGACGGTGCGGCCCTGGGCGGGCTGGGGTGCGATTTCGGTGGTCATCTCGTTCCTCACGTGGCGCGCAGGGGGCGCGGGGACAGGGGGCTGTGGGAGGGACGGCGCGACCCGGCGCCGAGGGCGAGCAGGCAGCCCAGGGCGACGGCCACCAGCCCTGGACCGTGCAGCAGCAGCTCGGCCGGGCCGAACCCGTGCCCGGCCGAGGCCGACATCCCGTGCGACATCCCGGGCTGGTGGCCGGCGTCGAGGGGCATAAGGCCGAGCAGGTGCATGTCGATCACGCTCGCCACCGACCAACCGGCACCCGCGACAATCAGGCCGGAACCCCGCCGTCGCTGCGGCCGAGCCCGGTCCGCCCGACCGGTGACCGGCTTGCCCCGCCCCCGCCTCCGTTGTCTCGCCACCAGCACGGCCGCGACGGCGAGCAGCGTGACCACGACCACCAATCGCTCCAGCGGCGGCGCCTGCGCCAGCCGGGCACCGATGGCCACCTCAGCCGTCGCGGCGTAACCAGCGACCCCCAACAGGCCACCGACCAGCAGGAACCCGGCCGAGGCGGGCCAGGTCGGCCCCGCACCGCCCACCCCCAGCTCGACCGGGGCGGCCGCCACCGCACCCGACGGGACGAGACCAGGAGCCGGCCGACGAGCCGGCGGCGCGAAGCCGGCCCGGGCCGGTCGGCGCGCGGGGAACAGCCGGAACCAGGCGGCCCGCACCACCGCGATCACCAGCGCGACCGCGAGACAGCACGCCATGTCGATCCCTCCCGGTAAAGTTGACACACTCATGTATCAAGACTGGACCGTAGAAGTAGATACACACGTGTGTCAAGATGGGGAACTGTGACGGGTGTCGTACGGCCCTACCGCGGCGTGAGCGCGGACGAACGCCGGACCGAACGGCGCCAGCGCCTGGTCGCCGCGTGCCTCGACCTGGTCGGCGAGGGCGGTGTGACCACGGTGACCGCGCAAGCGGTCGCCGAGCGGGCCGGGCTGACCAGGCGCTACTTCTACGAAAGCTTCGCCGACCGGGACGCCGTGTTGGTCGAGGCGCTGGACGGAATGTTCACCACCCTGCGCGGCGACATCCTGGCGGCGCTGCACACAGCAGGTGAGGCTCCGCCGGACCGGGCCCGCGCGACGGTCCGACTACTGATCGCCACCATGGACGACCCCCGCGTTGCCCGGCTATACCTCGAGGCCCCCGGCCACCCCGCGCTCCAGGGCCGTCGCGAACAGGCCATCCACAGCTACACCCGACTGCTCGCCGACGAGGTCCTGCGGCTCGGTCGGGACGACCCGCGCACCGAGCTGGCCGCGCTGATCCTCGTCGCCGGCATCACCCACGCGGTCACCAGCTGGCTCTCCGGCCGCATCCCGCTGGACCGCGAGGAGCTGATCGAGGAAATCGTCCGGGTCAGCGTCGCCGCGACCGAGCACTAGCTCCTAGCTAACGTCGAGTGGACGCCGCTCTGCCGGCGTAGTCCCGGATGGTTCGCTCGAGCTCGTCGAAGACCGCGCCCAGCATGGCGATGTCGACCGGGCGCTGCAGCTGCTGCATGCCCACCAGCAGGGCCATCCCGGTGGTGGCCAGCCGTTCCGCGTCCTGGGGCCCCACGCCCATGTCACTGACGATCGCCCGCAACGCCGCGTGCCGCCGTGCGTCCACGCGCTGTTGAGCCTGGCCGACCCGCGCCTCGCCGCGACCCCACGCGCGGATGGCGGCCTCGGCGTCGTGCGGCAGGGCGGTCGCCTGCCGCCGCAGCACATCCAGCCGCTGCTCGGGGCTCGCCGCCGCGCGGGCCAACTCCACGATCCGCTGGGTCTGCTCGGCCTCCCAGTGCGTGAGCAACGCCTCGACGAAGCCGGCCCAACCGCCGAAGTAGTGGTAGAAGGACCCACTCGTCACCCCGAGCGCGCGACAGAGCCAGCTGATCGTCAGCCCCTCGACCCCCTGGGCCGCGAGCTGGGTCAGCGCGGCGGCGAAGTACTGGTCCTGGGTGACCTTGAGATGACGTGGCTCTCTCGGCATCGGCCGCCCTCCTTCGCTGTGACCAGCTCAACATATCGCCTCAACCTGCGCCAATTGACTATAACATAGTCTCTGTTATGGTCTGAATCAGGTTGCAACGCAGGAGCTGAGGAGGCAGGCCCGTGCCCACCACGCGAACCTTCGACCCGTTGGACATCTCATCGCACGCGTTCTGGGCCCAGCCCCCGGCGGCGCGGGACGAGGTGTTCGCCCGGCTGCGCACCGAGCGCCCGGTGTCCTGGCACCGCCCCGCCGAGACCGACCTGATGCCCAACTCCGCGGACCCCGGGTTCTGGGCGCTGACCCGGCACGCGGACATCGTGGCGGCCAGCCGCAACGCCGAGGTGTTCGCCTCCGGGCAGGAGTTCGGCGGGGTGATGTTGGAGGACGTGCCGGCCGAGGTGCTGGAGGCGGCGCACTCCATCCTCGCCATGGACGCGCCCCGCCATGTCAAGCAGCGCAAGCTGATCAGCTCGGTGTTCACCCCGCGCCGGGTGGCCCGGATCGAGGACCAGATCCGCAACCAGGCCAGGCTGGTCGTGGACGCGGTAGCCCCACTGGGTGAGATCGACTTCGTGGAGCAGGTCGCGGCCCGGCTGCCCATGTGGACGATCTCGGAGATGATCGGTATCCCCGAGGCGGATCGGGACCGGGTGGCCGCCGCGGCCGGCGCGATGGTCAGCTGGAACGACCCGGACTTCATCGGCGACGGCGAGCCGATCGGCGTGCTGTTCAACGCGTTGATGACCCTGCACGCGGCGGCGTCCGAGCTGGTCGCGCAGCGGCGGGCCGAACCCGCCGACGACCTGATGACCGCGCTGGCCCAGGCGGAGCTGGACGGCGAGCGGCTCACCGACGGCGAGATCGCCGCGTTCTTCGTGCTGCTCTGCGTGGCCGGCAACGACACCACCCGCCAGACCTCGAGCCACACCATCAAGGCGCTGCAGGACTTCCCCGAACAGCGGGCCGCCCTGCTGGCGGACTATGACGGGCTCGTCGGCACGGCGGTGGAGGAGTTCGTCCGCTGGGCCAGCCCGGTGATGACCTTCCGGCGCACCGCGCGCATCGACACCGAGATCGACGGCCAGCCGATCGCCGCCGGCGAGAAGATCGTGATGTTCTACCGCTCCGGCAATCAGGACGAGTCGGTCTTCGACACCCCACGGCGCTTCGACATCGCCCGAAAGCCGAACAACCACGTCGGCTTCGGCGGCGGCGGCCCGCACTTCTGCCTGGGTAGCCACCTGGCCCGCATGCAGCTCAAGGCGCTGTTCCGGGAACTGTTGTTCCGGCTGCCGGACCTGCGGGTCGGCGAACCGGAGTACCTGGCCGGGAACTTCATCAACGGCATCAAGCGGCTGCCGGTGAGCTTCACCCCTCGGACCTCGGGGGGCTGAGCGATGAATCGGCGGTAGGTCTTCGGCTCGCCCCTCGCCCACGGTTCTTGGACACTGGTCAGGCTGCCTGGGACCTGGTGGTCAGCTCCGCGGAGCTGACCACGTCGTCGCCGTAGAGGTCCTGGACCCAGTTGGTTTGGTAGACGGTGTCGAGGTAGCGCTCGCCGAGGTCGGGGGCGAGGGCGGCGGCGGTGATGGTGCCCATGTCGTGCTGGTCGAGCCAGGCCTTGGCGCCGCTGACCACGGTGCCGGTGGAGCCGCCGAACAGGAAGCCGGTGCGGGCGAGCTGGTGGCAGGTGCGGATGGTGTCGGCCTCTTCGACGTGGACGACCTCGTCGATGAAGGATTCGTCGAGGTGGGTGGGGCGGACGCTGGTGCCCAGGCCGGGGATCATGCGGCGGGCGGCGGGGGTGCCGAAGGTGACTGAGCCGACCGCGTCGATGGCGACGATGCGCACGTTGGGGCGGTGCTGTTTGAACCAGCGGGCGCAGCCCATCAGGGTGCCGGTGGTGCCGGCGCCGACGAACAGCACGTCCAGGTTCGGGAACTCCTTGGCGATCGCGGGGGCGGTCCGGTTGTAGTGGGATTTCCAGTTGTTGGGGTTGGTGTGCTGGTCGAGCCACACGTAGCGGGGGTCGGAGGCGACCAGCGCGCGGACGTGATTGAAGCGGGCACCGAGCAGGCCGCCAGTGGGATGTGGCTCGGTGATGGTGTGGACCTGGGCGCCGAGGGCCTCCATCATCTGGCGGGTGGCCAGGTTGCAGCGGCTGTCGGTCACACACACGAACCCGTAGCCCCGGCTTGCGGCGATCATGCTCAGCGCCACGCCCAGGTTCCCGGAGGAGGACTCGACCAGGATCGAGCCTGGCACCAGCGTTCCGTCCCGCTCGGCGGCCTCGACCATCTCGGTGGCGGCCTTGAGCTTGATCGAGCCGGCGAAGTTGAAGCCCTCACACTTCAGATACAGCGAGTGCCCGACGACCGGGTGGAGGTCGACGTAGAGCTGGTCCTCGTTGTGCTGCTCGGGAGCGGAGATGATCGGCATGATGACCCCTTGCTGGCTGGCGTGTTGCCAAGAAGGTTGCCGAAATCGCAGGTCAGGAACGATGGTGTGATCCCCCGAACCGGCGGGGCACCCACCCCAACTACGAACCGGGTCTCCCCAGTGGGCTGGTGGGGTTTTCCCCGGCAAGACCGTCAGCAGTGCGCCTCGCCACGGCAACAGGTGGAGCGGTGTTCCCCACCTGGAGGCTGCGGCTGCTCGAGTGCAAGTGGGTGGTCCGGGATGAAACGATTGCCTGCCCCTTTGCGGCGGGGTAGACACAGGAAGCAGTGTCGAAATGGCCGTAGCGAACGGCCATCAGCGCGGACCGGGCCATGCCGTCCGGCGTTGGGGATGGACCAAGGGCGGTTCTCCACCATGAAGGATGTACACCGGTTTGAGCCCACGTCGAGGAGCCCGGGTCGGGGCTCGGTGCTGGCGGCGTGGGAGCAGTTCGTGCGGGGCGAGGACCATGTTCGTGGTGTCCGGCCCGAGGTGGCGATTTCCTGGCATCGCTGCCGGGAGCAATACCGGGTTGACCCACACCTCACTGAAGCTCCGGTAGCTGTCGCCGAGATCGACCACACGCTCGAACACGACGTCGTGTTCGCTGAGCTGGGTTTTCGTGCCGCCTCCATAGCACATGAAGTGGGCGACCACAGTGGCATCGTCACCGTCACCGATGCGACCGGGCGGATCCTGGCCGAGTGGGGCGACCAAGCCACGCTCACCATCGCCACCGACGCCAATCTGGCGCCCTGGTTCTGCTGGTCCGAGTGCGCGGCCGGCACGAACGGCATGGGTACGGCGCTCGAGGCGCACGGCCCGGTACTGATCAGAGGCGCGGAGCACTGGTGTCAGGCGTTCCACAACTGGGTCTGCGCGGGCGTCGCGGTGCGTGACGTGGTGACCAGGGAGCCGATCGCGGTGCTGAACATCTCCTGCTGGCGCAACCAGCTTCCCGGGTCCGCGGGAAGCTGGCTGGCAAACGCGGTCACCAAGACCCAGTGCACGCTGAGAAGGCGCGCCCGGGACAGCGGCGCGGAGTTGGTCGCCGCATACACCCAGGCCAGGGGCCGCTCCAGTGCGGCGCTCGCCGCGGTGGACACCGCGGGCAAGGTGGTGATCGCCGACGAGACGGCAAGCGTGCTCATGGGCGTCCCAGCCTCCACGCCGGCGGTCGACGCCTCACTGCGATGGAACCCCGGGCTGCCGGAACTGATCGGAGCCGCCCGGTATGCCAGCAAGCAGGCAGCCCACAATCCTGACTGGGTCGGCTCGACGCAGATCTTCACCCACCTCGCCGACGAGCCGACATCGATCAGCATCCGACCCGTCTTTCTGTCCGGACACCTGATCGGGAACCTGATCTCGTTCGGTCTCTCCGACGGGGAGCCGTTGCCCGAGCCGGAGCGGTCCGCACACCCTCGAGTGCAGCCGCGCAGACTGGTTGCGATGCGCGACAACCGGATGGTGCTGCTGCGGCTGTCCGAGGTTTCCTTCGCTGAATCGGAGGGCAACGAGGTGTGGCTATCCACCGATCAGGGGCGATTGCGAGCCGCCTCCCAGGGCCTGGAGAAGCTCGACAGTGAGCTGGCGGATGCCGACTTCCTGCGGGTGCACCGCCGGTATGTGGTCAATCTCAGCCGCATCCGGGAGATCGAGAAGGGGTTCAAGGGCGAGATGTTTCTGGTCATGGACGACCGGGCCAACACGATGGTGCCGGTTTCCCGGCGGAACGCGCCAGCTGTGCGCCGGGCGCTGGACATCTGAGTTCCTCAGCACAACCTCTGTTGCCGGAAGGATTCCCGTGTCTGACAGCCCTGACGCCGGTGTCGGTCAGACCAACCGAGCCCCGGGTGCGGGTGCGCTCGGTGTCCGGCCTCGCGGCGCCCCGTACAGCGAGACCCTCCGGGCAGCCGCCGGTGGGAGCGCGGGCGGGCGCCGCGGCCACCCGACCGAGGGCGCGAGCAACCGCGACTGGTGGCCGAACCAGCTCAACCTGAAGATCCTCCGGAAGCACTCCACCGCGTCCAACCCCATGAGCGAGGACGTCGACTACGCCGCGGCGTTCAACACAGTCGACCTCGACGCGCTGGCGAAGGACGTCGACGAGATGCTGACGACCTCGCGGGACTGGTGGCCGGCCGACTTCGGCCACTACGGGCCGCTCGTGATCCGGATGGCGTGGCACTGCGCCGGCACGTACCGCATCCACGACGGCCGCGGTGGCGCGGGCGCCGGCATGCAGCGCTTCGCGCCGCTGAACAGCTGGCCGGACAACCGCAATCTCGACAAGGCTCGCCGCTTGCTCTGGCCGGTGAAGAAGAAGTATGGCCGCAAGATCTCCTGGGCCGACCTGATGATCTTCGCGGCCAACCGCGCCCTGGAGACGATGGGCTTCGCGACCTTCGGCTTCGCCGGCGGCCGGGCAGACGTCTGGGAGCCCGACGAGGACGTCTACTGGGGTCCCGAGCGGGCCTGGCTGGGCGACGAGCGGCACAACGGCGTCCGGGCGCTGGACAGCGCGCTGGCGGCCGACCAGATGGGCCTCATCTACGTCAACCCGGAGGGCCCGAACACCGTCCCGGACCCGTTCACCTCGGCCCGGGACATGCGCGAGACGTTCCGGCGGATGGCGATGAACGACGAGGAGACCGTCGCGCTGATCGCCGGCGGGCACACGTTCGGCAAGACCCACGGTGCCGCCAACCCGGAGGAGCACCTCGGCCCCGAGCCCGAGGGCGCCCCGCTCGCCGAACAGGGCCTGGGCTGGAAGAGCAGCTACGCCACTGGAAAGGGCACGGACACGATCTCCAGTGGGCTCGAGGGAACATGGACACCCACCCCCACGCACTGGGACAACAGCTTCTTCGAGACCCTGTTCAGCTACGAGTGGGACCTGGAACTGAGCCCCGCCGGTCTGTGGCAGTGGATCCCGAGGGACGGCGGCGGAGCCGGCACCGTGCCGGATGCCCACGACCCATCGAAGACACACCACCCGACGATCCTGACGACGGACCTCGCGCTTCGGTTCGACCCGGTCTACGAGCCGATTTCGCGGCGCTTCCTGGACAACCCGGACCAGCTGGCGGATGCGTTCGCCCGGGCCTGGTTCAAGCTGACGCACCTCGACATGGGCCCGATCCAGCGCTACCTCGGGCCGCTGGTCCCCCAGGAAACGCTGCTGTGGCAGGACCCGGTTCCCGCCGTGGACCACGAGCTGGTCGGGGCCGAGGACATCGCCGCGCTCAAGGGCCAGATCCTCGACTCGGGCCTGTCGATCTCCGATCTCGTCTCCACCGCATGGGCGTCGGCCTCGACGTTCCGCGGCAGCGACAAGCGCGGCGGGGCGAACGGGGCGCGGATCCGCCTCGATCCGCAGCGGGGCTGGGAGGTCAACGACCCCGACACGCTGGCGCAGGTGCTGCGCACCCTGGAGGGGATCCAGGAGTCCTTCAACAGCTCCCAGACCGGGGGCAAGAAGGTCTCGCTGGCCGACCTCATCGTCCTCGGCGGGTGCGCGGCCGTCGAGCAGGCCGCCAGGAACGCCGGCCACGACGTGCAGGTGCCGTTCACCCCAGGGCGCACGGACGCCTCGCAGGAGCAGACCGACGCGGAGTCCTTCGCCGCGCTCGAGCCGGCCGCCGACGGGTTCCGCAACTACCGGGGCAAGGGCAACCGACTCCCGTCGGAGTACCTGCTCATCGACCGCGCGAACCTGCTCACCCTCAGCGCACCCGAGATGACCGTCCTCGTCGGTGGCCTGCGCGTACTGGGCGCCAATACCGCACGGTCCCCACTGGGCATCCTCACCTCGACGCCCGGATCGCTGACCAACGACTTCTTCGTCAACCTCCTCGACACGGGCACGGAGTGGAAGGCGAGGGCCGGGTCGGGCTCGACCCCGGCGACCTTCGAGGGCCGCGACCGCGCCAGGGGCGAGGTCAGGTGGACAGGCAGCCGCGTCGACCTCGTATTCGGCTCGAACTCCGAGTTGCGTGCGCTCGCGGAGGTCTACGCCAGCGACGACGCGCAGGACAAGTTCGTGCACGACTTCGTGGCCGCGTGGGACAAGGTCATGATGCTCGACCGGTACGACCTGGCCTGATTCTCCGTCGGGGCTCCAGATGTCGGGAGAGCCGTGCAGCCTTGTTCCTCGTAACGGTGGCGTATCGGGTACGAACGGTAGCTGATGGCGTACGAACGGCATAAGCTAGCCCGAATTGCCACTCACCCTTGTCGGCATGATTCGCCCGGCGTAGAGTTCTGCTGATTGTAGATTTGCGAACAGACATCGGATCATGCAATTTGGTTCGATGCAATGTTACGTCATGCCAATAATGCTGTCGTAATCGCAACCAATGTCAATCGGGTGTCTTTCGTGCCAAACAAGAGGCATTCGACCGGCCGCGACGTGCCACCATGATCGCGAACGATGCGGAAAAATGATGTAGGGATTCGGGATTAGGAGGTGAGGCCCGATGACGACCGCGCAGGAGCGAGCCGACCTGCTGGGCAAGATCGGGTTGGATATCCAGAACAAGGCAGCGCTGGGACGAGTGCTGGGAACCGGGAGCATTGGACAGGCCACGGAGAGAGCCGATGGCCAAATGGAGGCGACAATCCGTATTCGGCCCGATGAGCTGAGCTTCGATCCTTCGATTCTGGTCATGCCCCACGGGGGTGATATCCAGCTCGAGCTCATCAATGACGACCAGAACACGCACTGCGCGCTCTTGCCGAGCAATGGCGACAGAAAATTCATATGGTTGGTGAACCATTCGCGAGGAAGGGCGACGCTCAACCTAGACGGCCCTGGCTATTACTGGTACAGCTCACCCACAGGCAACGACGAAGGCCGGGGACTGACCGGTGCCATCGTCGTGCTGGGGGACGTTCCGCCGGAGGCTCGCCTCGACCGCCCCGACCAGCCACGGCCGTAGAAAGGAGCAGGCAATGACCGTCGAATACGTCGACGCTGGCGAGGCCATCGACCAGGGAAGGCTGAGCGGCAAGACAGCAGGGGGAGAGGTCGCGCCGCCGGTGGTCCGCGACGTCTCCTACGAGCGCATTCGCGACGCTCGCTCCGAGCCCCAGAACTGGCTCACCTACTACGGCGCCTACAACGGGCAGCGGTACAGCCCGCTGGACCAGATCAATACGGAGAACGTCAAACGGATCGGCCCCGCGTGGATCTTCCAAGCCGGCACGACCGGCCTGATTGCGGGTGCGTCGACCTACTCGTTCGAGGCCGCCCCGGTCGTCGTCGACGGGGTCATGTTCCTCTCCGGCTGGGACGGCTGGGTCTGGGCCCTCGACGCGAAGACGGGTGTGGAGATCTGGCGGTACAAGCACGCTGTCCCCTTCGACGTGTCACTGTGCTGCGGGAACGTGAACCGTGGGGTCGCTGTGGCGCAGGGGAAGGTCTTCTTCGTCACCGGGAACGCCCACGTGCTCGCGCTCGACGCCACCACCGGAAAGCGCGTGTGGGACAAGACCTATGGAGATGTGCGGGCCGGGGAAAGCGCCACGGTCGCTCCGCTGGTCGTGAAGAATATGGTCATCGTCGGGAGCTCCGGCGGGGAGTTCGGGGTGCGCGGTCACCTGGACGCCTTCGACCTCGAAACCGGCGAGCACCAATGGCGCTGCTACACGGTGCCGAAGCCCGGGGAGCCCGGCTCCGAGACCTGGCCCGCCGAAGGCGAGGCCTGGGCGCGGGGCGGCGCGAACTGCTGGGTCACCGGCACGTTCGACCCGGAGACGAACCTGCTGTACGTAGGCACTGGCAACCCGGCGCCCGACTTCGACGGCGAGGTCCGTCCGGGCGACAACCTCTACACCGACAGCATCATCGCCGTGGACGTCGACGCCGGTCAGATTCGCTGGCACTACCAGTGCACCCCGCACGACGTGTGGGATTACGACAGCATCGGGGAGTGCATCCTGTTCGAGTCGGACGGACGCAAACTGCTCGGGCACTTCGACAAGAACGGCTACTTCTTCGTCCTCGATCGCACGAACGGCTCGTTGGTGCAGATCACCCCCTTCGTGGACCGAATCACCTGGGGGGCGATCACCAGGGACGGCCAGGTGACGGCCAGGGTGTACCCCGAAAAGGAGGGAGAACCGGTCCACTTCTACCCAGGGCCGGCCGGCGCCAAGGAATGGACCCATGCGGCCTACAGCCCGAAGACAGAGCTGTTCTACGTCCCGGTCCAGGATGTCGGGGCAACGGCGACCCGGCGGCGCCGGGAGTTCAAGGAGAGCATCCCGTACTGGGGCGCGGGCGTTCAGGTGGACATCGAGGACATGGCGGGGTCCGTCAGCGCGTTCGACGCCAGCGGTGAGGAGAAGTGGCGCTGGCGCAACGAGCTTCCGATGTGCGCGTCCGTGCTGGCCACGGGTGGCGACCTGGTGTTCGCCGGTGAGCCCTCCGGAGAGTTCAACGCGCTCGACGCCCGCACCGGGGAACGGCTGTGGCAGTTCCAGTGCGGAAGCGGCCACCACAGCAGCCCGACAACCTATACGGTCGACGGACGGCAGTACATCGCCGTGCCGGTCGGGTGGGGCGCGTGGGCCGAGGGGTTCCTCCCCGGCATGCTCGGCGCCGGCCACGGAAGCGCGCTGATCGTCTTCGCCCTCCCGGAATCGTCGTAGTGCCGTAACGGGGCCGGCTGGAATCTGGCGGAGAGGAGGTGGATCCATGGAGTCTCAGCTCGCCGTGTGGGAGACCCCGGAGTTCGACGAGATCGGAGTCGCGCCTGAGGTGACCATGTACGTCGCTCAGTTGGACGACTAACGGGACGTGGGGAGGCGCCGGACACCCGTCCGGCGCCCTTCCGCCCGTCCGGCACGGAGGTCTGGTCGCGATGACCACAACCGAGACCGACAACCTGGTCGAAGCGCTGCGCACCCAGTCGCGGCGCTACCACGATCAGCACCCCTTCCACCTCAGGATGAACGCCGGTGGCCTGAGCCGTCACCAGATACAGGGATGGGTGGCGAACCGCTTCTACTACCAGGAGAGCATTCCCCGCAAGGACGCCGCGATCCTCGCCAACTGTCCCGACCTCGAGGTTCGGCGACGGTGGATCCGCCGCATCGTCGACCACGACGGCACGGTGAGCGGTGAGGGCGGCATCGAGGCCTGGCTGCAGCTGGGCGAGGCCGTGGGGCTGACCCGCGAGGAGGTCCAGGATGGACGGCATCTCGTCCCCGGGGTGCGGTTCGCCGTCGACGCCTACGTCACCTTCGCCCGCACCCGGCCCTGGGTCGAAGCCGTGGCATCGTCGTTGACCGAACTCTTCGCGCCGGATCTGATGGCCGAGCGCCTCGCCGCGTTTGAGCGCTACTACCCCTGGATCGACCCGAGCGGTCTCACGTACTTCCGAGCCCGGCTGGAGCAGGCACCCCGCGACTCGCAACACGCCCTCGAGGTGGTCACCGAGCGCTGCCGGTCGGCCGGGGACCAGGCGCGGGCCGTGGCTGCACTGTCGTTCAAGTGCGATGTGCTCTGGAGCGTGATGGATGCGATCGATCGAGCCTATGCGGAGTGATCACGGTGCCGTCCACGAGTCGGGCCGTCCCGAGCTCGCCACGCACGTCTGGCTGAGGTTCGACTCCGCGCGAGAGCAACATGTGCTGCTGGCTCCGGAGGCGGTCATCGTCCTGAACGGAACCGGCGCGGACATTCTCGGTCTCTGCGACGGGCATCGGACGGTGGCCGAGATCGTGGCGGAGCTGCAAGGGCGATACGACCGTGTGATCGACGACGAGGTGCGGCAGTTCCTCGCTCGCCTGATCGCCAAGCGTTGCGTGGAGATCAGCGATGGATAGACCTTTCGGGCTGTTGGCCGAGCTCACCTACAGCTGTCCGCTGTCCTGTGCGTATTGCTCCAACCCGCTCAACCTCGCCGACTACCGCGACGAGTTGACCACGTTGGAGTGGCAGCGGGTGGTCGCCGAGGCGCAGGAGTTGGGCGTGCTGCAGCTTCACCTGTCCGGCGGTGAACCACTCCAGCGCCGTGACGTGGTCGAGCTCGTGCGCAGCGCCCATCAGGCGGGTCTGTACACCAATCTGGTGACCAGCGCCATCGGCCTCTCCCGGCGCCGCGCGGAGCAGCTCAGGGCCGCCGGCCTCGATCACGTACAGATCAGCATCCAGGCGGACGAGCCAGTCGTCTCCGACCGTATCGCCGGCATTCCATCCTTCGAGCGCAAGATCGAGGCTGCTCGCCTGGTCAAGGAGCTGGGCTGGCCACTCACCCTGAATGTCGTCCTGCACCGGCAGAACATCGACCGGGTCGCCGCGTTGCTCCGCTGGGCCGAGGAGCTGGCGGCCGACCGCATCGAGTTGGCCAACACCCAGTACTACGGCTGGGCGTTGCGCAACCGCGACGCATTGCTGCCCAGCAGGGCGCAGCTTGAGCGGGCCGAGGTGGTCGTGCGCGCCGCACGCAAACGCCTGCGGGGACGGATGGACGTCATCTATGTCCTCCCCGACTACTACAGCCAGTACCCCAAGCCCTGTATGGGCGGATGGGGAAAGCGGCAGCTCACCGTGGCGCCGAACGGCGATGTCCTGCCCTGCCCCGCCGCCCAATCGCTTCCCCTCCCCCGCGCGAGCGTGCGCGAGGCCTCGCTGGCATGGATCTGGGCGGAGTCGCCGCTGTTCCAGCGTTTCCGGGGGACGGACTGGATGCCGGATCCTTGCCGAAGCTGCGACCGCCGCGAGCTCGACTTCGGCGGGTGCCGTTGCCAGGCGTTCCAGCTCACCGGCGACGCCGCTCGCACCGATCCGGTCTGCCATCTGTCGCCTGACCACGGGATCGTCGAGCGGGTGGTGCGGGCCGCCAACGACGAGGGGACGCCGACCGAGCGAGCACTCATCCCCCGCGACCGCATCAGGGCCGCCCGAGCAACGGCCCGTTCGTTCGGAGGTTGACCTGACTAGCCTCCAAACACCCTTGGCAGCACGATCGCCGCACTGATGGGGGTGCGCGAACTACGTATCGACGGTGACCCCGCGGGCTTGTTCGATCGGAGCGCGATGTGGGGACTAGCGGAGTCGGTGGCGCGGTCGGCCCTGGATGGAGTCCGGGACGGGGTCTGCGTATGTGCCGACGACTGGACGATCCGTTACCTCAACCCGGCGGCGGCCAGGTTGATGGGCCGGTCGGTGGATGAGCTGACCGGGAAGAACATCTGGACAGAGTTTCCGGACGCGGTTGGTTCCGCGCACGAGACGTGGCGAGTCGACGATCAGGTGATCGTCGTCTTCGCCCGGGCCGACGAACCGGGGGCCGAGCGGCAACGGCTGACGACCCAGATTCACGACGCATTGGCCCGCAGCCAGATGCTGCTGGCCGCGAGTGAGGCCTTCACCGCCGCCACCACGTTGACCGACATCTCGGTGGCCGTCGCCAACCTGGTCAGCGGCCAGCCTCGGTCCCCCGCATACGTGGACATCGCGCTGCTCGAGCCCGACAAGCGGCACCTCGTCCGACTGCGGGACGACGTGCTGCCCATCGAGATCCGGCACCGGTACCAGCGGATCCCGGTGGCCGCCGACCAGCCCGCGGCGGAGTGCGTACGCACCGGGCGGCCGGTGTTCGTGGAGAACCTCGAGCAGTTGGCCGAACGCTATCCGCGGCTGCAGGTTGACTGGGCGGCCCCGGATCGGCAGGCCACCGCGTGTGCACCGGTGCCAGGTCCGAACGGCCCGCTGGGCGCATTGGTGTTCGTGTGGGCACGCCCGCAGACCATCGACGTCGCCGAGCAGGCGATCATCACCGCCATCGCCGGTTACGCCGGCCACGCCGTATCGCGGGTAAGGGCGATGGAGCAACGGATGGCCGAGGTGCGGGTCCAGTACGAGGACACCCGGGCGGCGATGTTGCTCATGCAACGCACCCTGCTGCCGAACGCGCTACCTGTGCTGCCGGGCCTGCATCTCGCCGCCCACTACCGAGCGGCCGACAGCGAGCACACCGCGGGCGGCGACTGGTTCGACGCCATCCCGGTCGGGCAGGGACAGCTCGCGCTGGCCGTCGGTGATGTGGTTGGGCACGGGGCAGCGGCGGCCGCGGTGATGGGTCAGCTGCGCGCGGTACTGGCCGGTTTCCTGGTCGAGGGCGCGGACGCCGGTGAAGCGCTGGCCAGGCTCGACCGCTTCGTCGCCAGGGTGCCCGGAGCGCGGGGCGCCACCGCATGGGTCGGGGTGCTCGACTCGCGGCAGCGGCTACTCCGCTCCGCCAGTTGCGGACATCCCTCGCCGATGGTGATCGCCATGGACGGCCGGCACCGGAACTTGCCGCTCACCGTCGGCGGCCCGCTCGGCTTACCCGGCCCGGCGCACCAGATCACCGAAACCTCACTCGTATCCGGTGACCTGCTGCTGTGCTACTCCGACGGACTCGTCGAGCGCAGCGGCCGCGGTCTTGATCACGGCTTCTCCGCGCTGGGCAAAGCCGCCGCGGCCGCCCGGCGCCGGTACCGCGATGCGCAGCCCACGTCACGGGCGCTCGACCTGGTGTGCGAGCTGACGGTGAACACTGTGACCCGTGCGGGCCAGCGTGACGACGCGACCCTGCTCGCGGTCGAAGTGACCGACTCCTCGCCCGCCCCGATCTGCATCGAGATCGCCAGTGACCGCCCCGAGCTGTCCCGGCTCCGGGGTGAGCTGGCGGCCTGGTTGGGCTCGGCCGGGGCCAGCGCGCAGGACGTGCGGGCCGTCAGCCTGGCGGTCGGCGAGGCCGTGGAGAACTCGATCGAGCACGGCTACCGCGACTCGAGCGGCACCGTCCGGGTCGAAGGCGTGGTCAGTGAGGACGGGCGGGCATCCTTCACGGTCACGGATCGTGGCCGGTGGCGTACGCCTCCGGCCGACCCGAAGCATCGGGGACGCGGCAGGGTCATGATGCGTCAGTGGGTGGACAACCTCGAGATGGAGGACCTCGCCCCCGGCACCATGGTTTCCTTCGACCACGAGCTGCGCCGGGCGCCGGTGTTCGGCTCCACCCCGGCCGATCGATATGAGGCCGCCGACCCCGCGACAGAACTGCGAATCACGGTGGCACAGACGGGAGACCGCCCACGCCTGGTGGTCAGCGGCCCGGTCGACATGACCACCGCTGGGCCACTACGACGTCGCCTCCGCGACATCAGCCGAGGCGGGCTGCTCCCCATGTCGGTCGACCTGACCGCGGTCACCCACCTGGGCAGCGTCGGGATCGAGCTGCTGTACGAGATTGCCGAAGAGACCCTGCACCGAGGACACCGGCTCAGGCTGCTCGCCCCCGACGGCTCGCCCGGGGCGCAAGCTGTGCGGCTCACCGGCCTGGACACCGTCGCCACGCTCCTCGATGAAGGAACACCCGAGGTCGACGGGGATGTTGATCGCGTATCCGCGGTGTGACCGAATGGCGTGTCCGGCTCTAGCGG
>Ga0193743_1001692_pt1 | contig 16158 bp, 18 predicted proteins | sample L2c2metaG_FD_143038 | JGI IMG/M metagenome (GOLD analysis project Ga0193743, IMG submission 143038) | Soil microbial communities from a riparian zone of the East river system, Colorado, United States - L2c2 | ecosystem: Environmental > Terrestrial > Soil > Riparian zone | place: USA: East River...
GCTTGGCGGGTCTTGCCACTGCCCTCGCTCTAGGCTCAGCGGGGCATTCCGTCACTGTGTACGAAGCCCGTCCGTTTCTGGGCGGACGCGCCACCTCTTACCCGTTGAATAACGCGGACGAAGGGAACATCGTCATCGACAACTGCCAGCACATCCTGCTGCGCTGCTGCACGAACCTGATCGACTTCTATAAGCGCCTGGACGTCCTCGACCGCATCGATTTCTCCCGCGAGTTCTTCTGGCTGGAGCCGGGCGGCCGCATGTCGACCATGAAGCGCGGCCTTTTGCCCGCCCCGCTGCACTTTACCGAGTCATTTGCGATGCTGCGTTTCCTGTCGCTGGCTGACAAATTCAGCGTCGCCTCCGGTCTGCTCTCGGTTCGCTTTGAATACGGCAAGCGCGCCGATCTCGATTGCATCAGCATGCTCGAATGGCTGCACGAAAAGAAGCAAACCCCGCGCGCCATCGAACGTTTCTGGCGTCAAGTGCTGGTGAGCGCGATCAGCGAAGAGCTGGACCAGATGGCCGCCGCGCATGGCTTGCAAGTCTTCTACCACGGCTTTCTAGCCAAGGCCAACGCGTATGAAATGGGCATCCCCGTGATCCCGCTGGCCGAGCTCTACTCGGAAAAGATCTGGTCTCGCTATGAGTACGTCAAGATCGTGGAGCGGGCCAACGTGCAGCAGGTCCGTATCGAAAACGGCCGCGTCCAAAGCCTGGAGATCAACGGCGAATCCATCCAAGCCGGCGCCTACGTCCTGGCAGTTCCCTTTGAAAAGGTAAGCGCGCTGGCCCCCGGCCTTCCGCTCGATCTTTCAGCCTTCACCCACTCGCCCATCACGGGAGTGCACCTCTGGTTCGACCGCCCGGTGACAGACCTTCCGCACGCGACGTTGCTCGACAGGACCATTCAGTGGATGTACAACAAGCGCGGCGGCCGCCACATACAACTCGTCATCAGCGCCTCCCGAACCCTAACCGAGATGTCTAGAGCCGATGTGATCGAGCTAGCCCTAAAAGAGCTAAAAGAGTTCTTTCCCCGCGTATCCGGAGCCACCCTCGAGCGCGCCCACGTAGTGAAAGAAGTGCGCGCAGTCTTCTCCGCCGCCCCAGGCCTAGAAGACTACCGCCCCGTCAGCGCCACCACCATCCCCAACCTCTTCCTGGCCGGCGACTGGACCCGCACCGGCTGGCCCGCGACGATGGAAGGAGCCGTCCGCAGCGGCTACCTAGCGGCCGAAGCCGTGATTCGATCCAGAGGCAGCAAGCAAACGTTTTTAATTCCAGATGCGGCGTGACTTCACGCACCCAAGCGGCTCGGGGACGCTAACGTGTTTGTGGGAGCAATCCTGGCAACCTCGACGAACGAAAGCGAGTCGTTGCGATGGCATTTGACACTGATTCATTTACCCTTGCTTCAAGCCGGCGCCATTTTGCTCGTGATCAATTTCTGCGTTACCGGTCTGCAGGTGGAGCGGGCGTGCGCAATTGAGCAGCTCCTCCGGATTCATGCTCGCTAGCGCGTCTTCTGCTGTGTGCGCCGGAGTTGTACGTCCACTCCGGTGGTTTGCATGCGATATGTGACGAGTTGTATGCTGCATCCGTATAGGTTTGCTGCTTCTTGCTGGGACAGTCTTCGTCGCCGAATGTGCAGGAGCACATCGCGCGGCAGGAGGAGAGCTGCTGCGAGCCAGGTGGCCTCTTCCTCATGTTGTTTGTCGTAGCTGCTCAGGATCATTAAGCCGTCCTGAGTGATGTCTAACCGGGCTGGTTTGTGGCCGATGATCAGGTGCGCAAGCTCGTGCATGAGCGTGTTCGCTTCTCGGGTTTTTGGGTGCGCTGAATTGAGGACGACGAGGTAGCGGCTGTTGTGGCAGAGCGTCACGGCAGACCACGCGTCAGAGTCTTTCAGGGTGAGTTGCTCGAGCGTGCCGGGTGAGAGGTTAGGAATTTGCTCGATGTAGCGTACCGCGACGCGCATGTCTTTCGCGACTAGACGCGGGTTCAGTGGTGCCGTTGAGGAGACTTTAAGGGTGCGGCGTTTTTCGGTCGCGACCGTCTCGCACCAGGTTTTGAATCCGCGTCTAAACAAGATTGCCGAATTCCTCACTTTCGTCGAGCAGGACCAGAGCTTCGTGCGCTTTGATGATGAGGTCGCCGAGTGCTGTTGCTGTTGTCGGGTGGACGGCGTGATCTTTCCGGAAGTGCGTTTGTGCAGAGACGATGGGACGTGAGTTTTCTTGCCTTGTGCCGAGGACTTCGCCGGGATCAACCCCGAGCCAACGGCAGATCTTTCCAAACGTTTCGAGATCAGGAAGGTGGCCGCGTTCCACCCGCGAGAGGGTCGCGGGGCTCGTCCCGATCTCGCGGGCGACTTCGCGCACGCCCCGATCTCCTCGCCTTTCAATAACTTTCAAGCCAAGCGCCTGCAGCGTTAATCGTGGCATGGCGTGAGCGACCGTTTCATTCGTAAGCCAAAAGTTGCATGTGGAAACAGTCCTGGGTTATACTTTTCACGATGGCGTCTCATTCGTAATGATTTGTATCACGAGCGAACACCACAAAGCAAGCGGTAGCACCGCAATAGAGGACAACCATTCACGATATGAGCGTTATCAAATCGCACTGCGTCGGCAACGGCGACATGTTTCACATCGAGCACAACTCGGACAACTTCACCATCATCGACTGTTGCCTGACCGATGAGAACGAACGACGAATCTTGGATGAGATCGCCAGCCTCAGCAGCAAGAAGGGGGTCACCCGCTTCATCTCTACACATCCGGATGATGATCACCTGCGCGGGTTGGAACTCCTTGATAAGCGCTTGGGGATTGCAAACTTTTACTGCATCAAGAACAAGGTCACCAAAGAGGACGTTACTACGAGCTTCACGCGCTACTGTGAGCTGCGCGACGATGCGCAGAAAGCTTTCTACATTCAGAAGGGCTGCTCGCGCAAGTGGATGAACCAGGAGGGTGATGGTCGTGATTCCGCGGGCATCAGCATCCTCTGGCCGAACCCGGAGAATGTGTACTACAAAGACGAGCTCAAGTACGCAGAAGAAGGTGGTAGCCCCAATAACATTTCGGCCGTGGTTAAGTATGAACTCAATGGTGGCGCAACCGTGCTGTGGATGGGCGATCTGGAAACCGAATTCATGGAGAATATCAAGAACGAGCTGGCGTTGCCGTTAGTGGACATTCTCTTTGCCCCGCACCACGGGCGGAACAGCGGCGAGATACCCTCGTCCTTGCTGGATGCAATGGCGCCACGGATGGTCGTCATCGGCGAAGCACCCAGCGAGCATCTATGTTACTACGCCGGGTACCACACCCTATGCCAGAACTCGGCAGGCGACATAGTCTTCGAGTGCGAGCAAGGCGCGGTGCACGTATTTACCTCCAACAGGTACATCGTGGATTTCCTCCGGGACCAGCAGCGCACCAGGACCGGATACTACTACGCAGGCACGCTCGTCCTCACGGCGCGCGCGCAGGTCGCAGCAGCATGACGATTCCCAACTTGCTGTCGGACGGATACGAGCGAAAGGCGCGACTCTACCCGGCACTCGTTCTTCTCCTGCCAGTGCTGGCCTGCGTTGTGGCAATCACGGCAGCGAGCCTCTCTAGTCTGCAATCCGTCGCGATCACACTCGGAGGTTGCGGCGGCGCGTTCTTTCTCGCGCAGTTAGCGCGTGATGCAGGCAAGCACGGGGAGCAAGCGCTCTTTGCTCGCTGGGGCGGCATGCCCTCCGTGGCGATCCTGCGCCACCGCGATAATCGCGTTGATGCGATCACCAAGGCGCGATACCACCAGAAACTTAGCGCCCTCGTCAAGGGAACCAAAACACCCACGGCAGCGGCCGAGGCCGCCGGAGCGGCGGGTTCAGACCAAATGTACGCGGCATGGTCAACGTACCTGCGCGTGCACACACGGGATACCAAAAAGTACAGCCTGCTCTTTCAGGAGAACGTGAATTATGGGTACCGCCGAAACTTGTGGGGATTGCGACGACTTGGCATTCTCACCAGCGCACTCAGCACTGTTACGGCAGTCACGGTCGCATATGTCCGCTCCCAGCGCACCGGCGCACTCTCCGAAGCCGTTGCGGGCGCTGCAGCAATTTCAGTGGTGTTCCTCGTGCTCTGGACCTTCCGGTTCACCGCCACCTGGGTGCGCATCCCCGCCGAGGCTTACGCGGAACGCCTCATGGAAACGATCGACAACATGGGAAGCAAAGCGCAGGCAACAAAGAAAGCATAACGCCCTATTCCGGTCTGCGGATGCAGATCAGTTGGAATTGGAACAGCTTGCGAAAGAAGTACAGGCTCTCATGAAAAGAGTGCTTTGGGACTTTTGGAAACGGCGCCAAAGGAACGGCCCGGCGAGCCAGAGTTGCCTACCTCTTCAGCCTCGGATCGAACACGAACGGCTCGGGAGAGCTAAAACGGATGCGCGAAAAGTCAGGATGCAGGGGATTAATCAGGTAGTTGCGCTCTTTCCTGACAATTGCAGACGGCACCGACATGACCGCCGTTGCTTTTCCCTCGGCCCAACGGGTGCCTAAATCCTTCGTCGAATCCTGGTCAACCGGCGCATCCCAATCGGGAGGAAGCGATGCGTCATCGAGCGCCAGAATGTCCAGATCATCGGGCAACTCTACTTCGATCAGTACCTTGTTTCGCGGGATGGCCCCGCTATGCGCTAGAATTTCCAGAGCGCAGAGGGAAATGTTCGCTCCGCAATAGAGCAATGGCGTTCCTTTGTTATTCCAGCGGCCTCCATAGAGCCGTGAGCCTTCGCCGTCATTTTTCGTGTATGAGGAACTGCTAAGCCGGTAGACGGTCAATCAGCCTACCAAATGCCGTGCTCCATCTGGCCGAGGATGTCGTTGACGCGGGTTTGCCCTTCTTCTGTTCCGAGAAGGGAGATGGGCGTGGCATAGTCCAGCCCACGGACGGGCGTACCGAGCCAGCGCATGGCATCATCACGGTCGCCGATGACTTCCGTGGCACGGTCGATTATCGGCTCGATTAGAGCATTCGAAGGGGATTGGATTGTTTTAAGTAATTTCAGATGCTCTTTTATTTTGGCTTGGGCGCGAGCCAAATGCCATTTGACCGTATCCTCAGGTATTTGCAGAAGAGTGGATACATCTGAGGAGGTTTTTCGAGCATTAAACGCCTGAACAATTTTTCTCTCGTTCTCGGAGAGAATCGGCCAAATGGCCGACCAGCCCAGGCCTGTGGTTCCAGCCTCCAGAAGTATATCTACTGGTGGGTCGGTTTCATGACCTGTCGTTGAGGTTTCCTCTGCCACCGTTTCTATCATACCGAGGAAAAGTAGGCATCACGACTGTAGCCTATGCAACAATTGGCTGTTCCAGTGATGGCCGATCTCGATGGCACTTCCTATTACCACTCTGCCGGATCCGACATGCGACAAATCACCGAATGAACACTAATTGACAGATCGACAACGTGCTTAGCGGTTCTAGTTCATGGCGGTCAGCGGTAAACAAAGCCGCGCCAAGTTCGTTTGCGAGCGCCAAGGCCGCGCAGTCGGCAAGCGAAACACGCTTGTGACTAGCCTTGAGACGGCCCATCGCTCGCCAGAAATCAGGCCCCATATCACTTCGCTCCGCGATACCCAGTGCAAGCAGGTCGTCGATTGCGCTCTCAGCGGTATCCACTCCGTTTGCACGCGAAAAATCATAGTAAACCTCGCATAAGTTCAAAGCATGCGCAAAGACATGGTGCTGCGAACGCCGTATATGGTCGGTTACAAACTCCGCGCCTGGTTCATCTCGTAAAAATGCGATCATTGCGGAGGCGTCCAAAACCACTTTCATTTCCCGTCTTCCAGCGCCAACTCATCATGTTTGCGTTTGAGAAACTCGTCCACCGATGTTTTAACAAATGCATACTTTCCGCGAGTCTTTGTAAGCGAATCTTCGACCGGCGGGAGCGGCGCCACTCTCGCCTGCGATCGCTCGGCGTTGTCTAGCATAGCTCTGATACCCTTCACCATTGCCTTTACTTGTTCGGCGTCTAGCTCGGATCGAACTGGGCTGGGGTGCGCTGCTCTGTTGCGCATCTCACGCCAAATCTTAGCGTCGTCTTTCTGTTCGCCGGGAGCGAGAGGATTCAGCAGAGAGGACTCTTCTAGAACGATCCCCGCAAGTATCGTGGCAGCGGCAAACTGCTCGCCTCGCAGACAAAGTTCAGCTTCATGCAAAACCCTCAACAGAACCTCGCGCTTTGAGAGAAGGAGCGCAGCCTCGAAGTGTCGACTGATTTCGTCAGGAATCGAGAGTAAAGCCATAAAGGGCAAACCTCAATTCAAATGATATCGGCAAGACGTGCAGATGAAATCAGAAAGGTGCTGTGACGATTGGGCGCGACGTCCATTGCAGCGTCCTTGCTATTGCCGGGAATCACCGCCCAGCTACCGCTGATGCTTCGCTATCAACTCACGAACTCTCGGAAGCAGATCGTGAGGAACATCCATAACTGTCGCGGACGATTCAATTCCAGCCTCGTCCTTAGCCAGCGCCTCGTCTTCACTCTGTCCTTCGTAATGGGCGAGCGCTCGCTGAACTCTCTCGTCATCCCATCCCACTGGAAACTTGTTCTGGCTCATTGCTGCTTCTTCTTTCTGCGTCTCATTCTAGCGCCGAATCGCAGCGCCTGTTTCACTCAAGCGGCGTGAACTCCGCCAACAACAAGGAGCGATCACAGAACTGCCAAAAATATTTTCCAACCGAATCTCACTGAATCTAAACACTTCCCCCAAACCCCCGCCATTTCCCCAGCTCGTTTCCCCATTCCCAAATGCTAAGCTTCAGCAGGCTCGCGCACAGGCACCACCTGTTCCCGCGGGCCATTTCCATTTTGGAGGAAACCATGACCCCACGAGCCATCCGACGCGCCGCCGAGCGCCGAGCCAGCAAGCTAGCCCGTAAATCCGCCCCGGAAACCATCCTCGATCAACCAGAACCACCCGACGAAACCCCAACAAAAACGCCCGCCATCCTCCCTGCCGCCGCGGCCAACGCCCACCTAACCGCCACCACCTCCGCCCTAACCGGCCACGTCACCCTGCTCCCCGCCACCGATGCCGCCGCCTATGACCAACTCCTCCGCGGCTACAAAAACGAACTCCAGCCGGTCGGCCTCCAGGAATCCAATCTTGTCCAGGAACTAGCCGACACCATCTGGCGCAAGCACCGTCTTCGCGCGCTGGAGAATGCCATCTTCGCCAAAGGCCGGATCGAATTTGCGCAACAATTCGCCGGACACAACCCGGAACTCCGCCTATCTCTCATAGACGTCCACACCTTCCTCACCTACGAAAAGCAAATCCGAGGCCTCCAACTCCAGGAAGCACGCCTTTCCCGCCGCTCGGACAAAGCCTCCGCCGAACTCCGCACCCTCCAAAAGGAGCGTCACCAAAGGGAAGAGCGCGCGCGGGAACACGAGCCGGAAACGGCCGCTCAACACAACCGGCAGCAAAATGGCTTCGAATTTGCAAATCACGAAAGCGAGTCGTTTCTCACGCACAGCCTAACGGTTCGCACAAACGGAGCCCGAAGCGTAAGCGACGCAACGCCTATTTCCTGCTAGCGAATCGCGGGCGGGCAAACGAGCAGGCAGCGTAGTAAAATACCCAAACGTTTGCCAGGCAGGACACACAGACAGACAACATCAGGGAGCAGCGCGTTCCAATGCCTACAGCTATCACCACATTCTGGCTCGCCATGGAGACGGCTCCTGCAGCCGCCTCTTCGCTGATGCCTCGCGTGGAGGGCCGCGCATGATCGTCCCCACGACGCCGCAACTCAAGCGCATGGTGCAGTACGTGGGATTCCCGCTGCTGTTATTGGTCGCCTGGGATGTTCTAGTCGTGCTCGCGTTCAAAGTATTGCGCTGGGAATGGCTCTCCGCCAGCCATCTGCCGCTTGCGCTGTATGGGTCGGCCATCGGCATCATCGTCGGTTTTCGGAACAACTCGGCATACGCACGCTGGTGGGAGGCCAGGACAATCTGGGGACAGATCGTGAACGAGAGCCGGAGTCTGGGACGGCAGCTCTCCGCGACGATGTCTCCCAACCAGGAGTGGACCGACGCGGAAAATGCGGAAAGGGTGGCCATGCAATGGCGGATCGTCCACTACCAGATTGCGTTTGTCCACGCTCTGCGCCGGCAGTTGCGCGGGTTTGACCCGGTGGCGGAGGTTCGCGAACTGGTGCCGCCCGAGGAATACGCGGATCTGGGACGCGAAAAGAACATTCCGCTGGCTTTGCAAGTCCGGATGGGAGCGTCACTGCGTGAGGCGCGGCATCGTGGCTGGATCGACAGCTGGGAATGGCAGTCCCTAGACCGTACCTTGAATAGCCTGACGGCTGCCCAGGGTGGCGCGGAGCGGATCAAGAACACGCCCATGCCAAAGCAGTACAATTTTTTTCCGATGCTGTTCGTGCAGATCTACTGCCTCATGCTGCCGATCGGCATGGTCGAGAATCTCGGATGGTTCACGCCCTTGGGATCCACGGTGGTGGGATTCATGTTTCTGGCACTGGACAAGATCGGGCGCGACCTGGAAAATCCGTTCGACAACAAGATCTACGATGTGCCCATGACCGCCATCACGAAAACCATCGAGATCAATCTGCGGCAGATGCTCGGGGAAACGGAACTGCCGGAATCAATTACGCCCGTGCGTGGAGTTTTATGGTGAGGGTGCCGGACCGGCAGCCTTATGCAATGTCGTTTACTTAAGAATGAAACTGATAGTCGGCGTCACTCTTCCAACAATCCAAACTGTTGACTCCGAGCCGGAAGCGTCAGCGACCACGATGCTCGGTCACTCACGAATTTCCCTAAGTAAACGGCATTGAGCGTAAGCGACCACGATGTTCCATTGCTCACGAACGCCCTAAGTAAACAGCATTGGCCTTATGCACGCGACAACTGGAACAGATCGGATAGCCGGTACGTGTCCAAGGCAACTCTCATGCCCATTTACCCCTGTCGACTTGCCTTTGCGCGCGGAGTATCTCGTCGAAAGCGGCATCCGCTGTCCACTGGCCGACTAAATCCGTGAAGTTCGCTCTTTCCACGCGGCCCAGGGTTGCAATGGCGAGTTCATCCAGGATGACTTGGTTGAGGCTTTGTTTGCATTGCGCGGCTTTGCGCCGCAACACACGATCAACTTCCGGGGGAACACCGCGTATCGTGTATTGAATGCTCGCTGCCTGCTTCCCCATGCGGGCATGGTAGCAGTAAGTGTAGGCAAATAGGGCGGTTGCCAGTCCTTCCGCCGCCCCAAAACCGCCGTTACCGCTGATTCGCCTTCAGAATCTTCTTCCGTAGCCGGATCGATTTCGGCGTCACTTCCACCCACTCATCTTCTTGAATGAACTCAATCGACTGCTCCAAATTCATGACCCGCGGCGGCACCAGCCGGATGGCGTCATCGGCCGAAGACGCGCGCATATTCGTCAACTTCTTTTCCCGGACGATATTCACATCCAGATCGTTATCGCGCGAGTTCTCGCCAATGACCATGCCCTCATACACCTCAGTCTGCGGTGAGACGAAAATGACTCCGCGTTCCTGCAGGTTGTAGATCGCATGACCGGTAGCCACGCCCGCCCGGTCCGATACCAGGGATCCCGTCGGACGCATCTCAATATCGCCTTGCCATTCGATATACCCATGGAACAGCGAGTTCATAATCGCCGTGCCCTTGGTATCCGTCAGCATCTCGCTGCGCAACCCGATCAATCCGCGCGACGGCACCATGAACTCCAACCGCACGCGGCCCGACCCGCGGTTGATCATCTTGGCCATCTTGCCCTTGCGCGTGCCCATCTTTTCGATGACGACGCCGATAAACTCCTCCGGACAATCGATCACCAGCAGTTCCAGCGGTTCATGCTTCTTACCGTCGATCTCGCGCGTCAGGATCTCGGGGCGGCCCACCTGCAGTTCATAGCCTTCCCGCCGCATCATTTCGATCAGGATGGCCAGCTGCAACTCGCCGCGGCCCATCACCTTGAATGCGTCCGGCCCGCCGGCTTCCGCCACGCGGATGGACACGTTGGTCAGCAATTCCTTGTCCAGCCGGTCTCTGATGTTGCGCGACGTGACATATTGCCCTTCGCGGCCCGCAAACGGCGAATTGTTGATCGTGAACGTCATCGCGATGGTGGGCTCATCGATCTGAATCTTGGGCAGCGGAGCCGGTGTTTCGGCGCTGGTCACCGTCTCGCCGATGGTGATGCCTTCCACGCCCGCAATCGCCAGCACGTCGCCTGGCTTGCCGATGGTTTCGTCCACTCGCTTCAGGCCGGAGAACGAGTACAGCTTGGTGATGCGCGTCTTCTGAATGCTGCCGTCCAGCTTCACAATCGCTACATCGTCGCCGTGCCGCAGCGTGCCGTTGAAGACACGCCCAATCGCCAGCCGTCCCAGGTATTCGCTGTAATCCAGGTTCGCCACCAGCATCTGCAGCGTGGCATCCGGGTCGCCCTTCGGAGCCGGGATTTTGGCGAGAATCGTCTCAAACAGGGGCTGCAGCGTGTCGCTGTCATCCTCCATGTTGATCTTGGCGATTCCGGCTTTGCCGTTGGTGTAAACCACCGGGAAATCCAACTGGTCCTCCGTCGCATCCAGGTCGATGAACAGGTCGTAGACTTCGTTCAGCACTTCCTGTATCCGCGCATCGGGCCGGTCGATTTTGTTGATTACCAGCACGGGCGGCAACTTCGCTTCCAGCGCCTTCGTCAACACGTAGCGCGTCTGCGGCAGCGGTCCTTCGCTGGCATCCACAAGCAACATCACGCCGTCCACAATCTTCAGCGCCCGCTCCACTTCGCCGCCGAAATCGCTATGGCCCGGCGTATCTACACTGTGTATTCTGGTTCCGTGATAGGTCACGCCGGTCGTTTTCGCCAGAATCGTGATGCCGCGCTCGCGTTCGAGATCGTTCGAGTCCATGACCCGGTCGGTCACTTCTTCGTTGGCCCGAAAGATACCGCTCTGGCGCAACATCGCGTCCACAAGCGTCGTTTTTCCATGGTCGACGTGCGCGATGATAGCGATATTGCGGGTGTTGCTGGATACAGTTTCTGATGACATGCGTGAGCTTCTATGGTCTCATGCGGGTCAGTCCCGCCCGGATCTATGCGAAGCTGTAAACACAATGACATCCGGCGAACTACTCCCCACAGTCGTTATCGTGGGCCGTCCCAACGTCGGCAAATCGACCCTGTTTAACGCTATTCTGGGCAATCGCCGGTCGATTGTGGGCGACGAACCGGGCATCACCCGCGACCGCATCTACGGCGAAGCCGAATACCGCCTGAAGCATTTTGGCCTGATTGACACCGGCGGTATTATCCCGAATGACGAGCAGCTCATTCCCCGGGAAATTCTCAAGCAAGCCCGCGTGGCCCTGGATATGGCCTCGCACATCCTGTTCGTCATCGACGGTAGAACCGAAATCACCTCCGCCGACCGCGATCTGGTCAAGCTGATACACCGGTTGGGCAAACCCGTCTCCCTGGTGGTGAATAAGATCGACGTGCCCAAGCGGGAAAACCTGATTCACGAGTTCTATTCGCTTGGCCTCGGTGACCCGTTTGCAGTCTCCGCCGAGCATAAACTGGGCATCGACGACCTGCTGGCTCACGTGACGGAACCGTTCCCGAAAGGGGATCCGAATGCCGAAGAACCGGTGGAAGACCCGCTGGAGAAGCGCATCAAAGTCGCCATCATCGGCCGTCCTAACGTCGGAAAATCTACCATGTTGAACGCGCTGGTAGGCGCCGAACGCTCCATCGTTTCGCCCGTCGCCGGCACCACGCGCGATTCGGTCGACGAATCGGTCAAGGACGGCAACACTACCTATCGCTTTGTCGATACAGCCGGCATCCGGCGCAAGGGTAAAACTACGGAGATGACGGAAAAGATGAGCGTCGTCATGGCCCGCCGCAATATCCGTATGGCCAATGTGGCGCTGCTGATCGTGGATGCCACGGATGGCGTCGTAGGCTCGGACGCCACCATCGCCGGCTACGCCCACGAAGAAGGCCGCGCCGTCATCATTGTTGTAAACAAATGGGATGCCATGGGCGATGAAAAGGGAAAGCGCGCCTTTACCGAAACCGTACGCGACGAGCTCAAATTTCTCGACTACGCTCCTGTCCTGTTCGCCTCGGCCAAGAACGGAGAGGGTATACGCCGCATCTTCGCCACCATCCGTCAGTGCTATGAGGCCGCCTCCAAACGAGTCAGCACCGGCTTCCTCAATCGTTTTGCCGAAAGTCTCCAGTTCGATGGCGATACCAAGGTCAACTACATGACTCAGGCGTCCGTCCGCCCACCGACATTCCTGGTGTTTACGCCCAAAGCCGGCGACATGCACTTTTCCACCGAACGCTTTATCGTGAACCGCCTGCGCGAACAGTTTGGTTTCGAAGGCACGCCGATCGTCATCAAAACGAAACGCCGTTAACCTAAGCCGCCGGCTCGGGCGTCTCGCTATCTTCGTCCTGGCTTTTTACGAATTCCAGAATGTCGAAGGTGTTGGTTTCGCCGGTCCGCAAGTAGCTATTCACTGCGATTTGCTCATCGTCGAAGATCTGAAAAACGGTGGTCAACTTGGTAAGAACCAGAAGCTGGGCGCTGCGTTTGGAAACCTTCAGGAGCCGCAGATCTCCACCCGCGTCTGTAATGGTTGTATGACAAGCGATTAACGCCCCGAGTCCCGAGCTGTCAATATACGTAACCTGCTTGAGATTGAGAATCACGTTCCTGGCATTATCCGGGTTGCTTTTCTGCTGCGCAATCCCAGTGACTTCGTCTTGAAGCGCGCCGACCGGCTCGCCCGCTACCAGCCGGCCGCGCAAATCCAGAATCGTAATTCCTTCCACTTCGCGGCGCTGTAACTCGAAAGACATCAGTGTTCCCACTATAGTCGCTCGCCTAATCCAAACAGATACTGTACCTGGGGGCGGCTCCCACGTTAAAGTAGAAGTTGCAACCCAACGAGAGAGGAAACCTGACTTGTCCGTGCACGCTTTAGCCGTTCTGCTGCAGGCGCGCGTGGCGGAACTTCCCGAGCATCGAATCGCGAATATCTTCAACCCGATGGCGTCACCGGCGCAAGCGGAATACAAGATCGCGATGCTCTCGTTTGCCATCACCGGAGCGATCTTCGTAGTGGTCGCGGGTCTGATCACTTACGCCATCTGGCGCTACCGCCGCAAGCCCAACGACGCTACCAACCAGGAGCCTCCACAGGTATACGGAAGTACGCAGATCGAAGTTGCCTGGACCGTGATTCCCATCCTGATCGCCTTTGTGCTGGTCGGCGTGTCGGCTCGCGTCATCGCGGGAGTCCAGAACGCCAGCCCGCCGGCGGAAGCGCTCAAGATTACTATCATCGGCCACCAATGGTGGTGGGAAGTGCGCTATCCCGACTATGGAATTGTGACCGCGAATGAGATACACGTTCCCGCTACCGCCGACGGTAAGAACGCGGCCTATCTTCAACTCCAAAGCGCCGACGTGATTCACAGCTTTTGGGTCCCGCAGCTATCCGGAAAAATGGACTTGGTGCCGAACCGCACCAACTATATGTGGATTGATCCCCGCGAGCCGGGAGTGTATCTAGGCAACTGCGCCGAATATTGCGGGACGCAGCACGCCAATATGTTATTGAGCGTGGTGGCGCAGGAACCGGGCGACTTCAAGGCTTGGGCCGCCGCGCAGCAGCGGGCCGCCGTGATCGATCCGCAACAGGCGGCCAACAAGGCGGCATTTGAAGCGCTCTCCTGCGTGAACTGCCATGCCGTCAGGACCACATCCTCGCCCGGCTCCGGACCCGCCAAGTTTGGACCTGATTTGACGCACTTTATGAGCCGGAGAACCCTGGGAGCGGGAGTCGTCACTAATACGCCCCAGCATTTACGTGAGTGGGTCGATGATCCCAATATTGCCAAACCTGGCTGTTATATGCCGAGCATGAAATTAACCGATAGCGAACTGTCGCAAGTAGTGAGTTACTTGCAGTCGCTTCAGTAGACGGGAGGTCCAACAGTATGGCTTCGATTGATTATCCGCTGCAACATCCTAAGGCCTCCCAATCCGAGTTCTCTCTTTCGGAAACCCTGTACACGTGGGTCGCCACCGTCGATCACAAACGCCTCGGACTAATGTATGTAGTCACGGCGCTTTTGTTTCTTGTCATCGCGGGTCTGATGGCGTTGGTTATGCGGCTGCAGTTGGCGTTTCCCAACAACCATGTGGTTGGACCCGACACATTTAACCGGCTGTTCACCATGCACGGCACCACCATGGTGTTTCTGGTGGGCATGCCGTTTGTCGCCGGCCTTTCCAATTACCTGGTGCCGCTGATGATAGGCGCTAGGGACATGGCCTTTCCCAGGCTGAATGCGTTCGGTTACTGGATTTTTCTCTTCGGCGGCTGCCTTTTGTACTTCAGCTACGTGGGTGGCGGCGGACTATCGGGAGCGGGTTCCGCGCCGGACGTCGGTTGGTTTGCCTATGCACCATTGACCTCTAAAGCCTTTTCGCGCGGCGCCAGCACCGATTACTGGATTCTCGGAATCTTAGTGTCGGGCCTGGGGAGTATCGCGAGCGCGATTAACGTGATTGCCACCACGATTTGCATGCGTTGCCCGGGCATGACGTTAAGCCGCATGCCGATGTTCGTCTGGGTGATGTTGATCGATTCATGGCTCATTGTGATTGCTCTTCCGCCGCTGTCGGCTGCCCAGATCATGCTGCTGATCGATCGCTTCCTGGGCGGCAACTTCTTCAATACGCAATCGGGCGGCTCGGCGATTCTCTGGCAGCATTTCTTCTGGATCTTCGGGCACCCTGAAGTGTATATTCTGATCTTTCCGGCGTTCGCGATTTTGTCCGAGATCATTCCGGTCTTCTCGCGCAAGCCTATTTTCGGCCGGCCCGCCATGGTCGGCGCGGTTGCCGCTATCGGCTTTATCAGCCTCGGTGTGTGGGCGCACCATATGTTCGCGGTCGGAATGAGTTCGTGGTCGAACACCTTCTTTGCCGCATCCAGCATGCTGGTGGGCATCCCGACCGGAATCAAGATATTCAACTGGACGGCAACCATGTACGGCGGCAAGCTGCGGATGGATACGCCCATGCTGTTCTGCTGTGCGTTTCTGTTCCAGTTCCTGTTTGCCGGGCTGACCGGGATCATGCTGGCGATTGCGCCATTCGACTGGCAGCTTCACGATTCCTATTTCGTGATCGGGCATTTCCACTTTACTTTGGCGGCCGGAACCGTTGTCGGCTTGTTCGCCGGCATGTATTACTGGTATCCGAAAGTGACTGGCAGGCTGCTGGACGAGCGGCTGGGTAGGTGGCATTTCTGGCTGTTTACCATCGGCCTTCAGCTGACCTTTGTGCCGATGCATTTTCTGGGTTTTCTCGGCATGCCGAGGCGCATTTATACGTATGCACCGAATCGCGGTTGGGATTTATTGAATCTCATTTGTACTGTCGGCGTTTTCGTGCAGATTGCGGGCATTTCCATTTGGGTGTGGAACGTGCTCCGTTCGTCGCGCCATGGTGAGCCGGCGGGCGACGACCCATGGGATGCCTGGACGCTGGAATGGGCCACGGCGTCTCCGCCTCCTGAATACAATTTCGAGAAAATACCGGCGGTGCGCAGCAGCCGCCCGCTATGGGATCTAAAAAATCCGGATGATCCGGATTGGAAGTTTGAGCAATAGCATGCTGACCGAACAACCCGCAATTCCACTGGAATCGGAATGGACGCTCCCCGATCGCGGAACGATCGGCATCATTTTCCTCATCATCACCGAGTCAGCGCTATTCACAATTTTCGTGGTGGCGTATCTGGTTTATGCCGGCAAGAGCCTGAGCGGGCCTTATCCGAAAGATGTTCTGGAACTGCCGGTGCTCGCCAGCATCTGTCTGCTTTCGAGCAGCCTCACTATCGTCTTCGCCGAGCACGCGCTGGAACATAATCAGCTCGGGCGTTTCAAGTTGTGGTGGCTGGCAACCATCTGCCTGGGCATGGAGTTCTTGATTTCGACCGGGCTCGAGTGGCGCAAGTTGATTGTGGAAGATC
>Ga0193743_1001693_pt1 | contig 16157 bp, 11 predicted proteins | sample L2c2metaG_FD_143038 | JGI IMG/M metagenome (GOLD analysis project Ga0193743, IMG submission 143038) | Soil microbial communities from a riparian zone of the East river system, Colorado, United States - L2c2 | ecosystem: Environmental > Terrestrial > Soil > Riparian zone | place: USA: East River...
CCCGCACCCGGTGCGCAACGCCGCGGAAGCCGAGCAGGCCGGCGTGCTGATGATGCACCAGGAGCCGCTGATCATCGACGACTTCACCGTTGGCGAGAACGTCTGGCTCTACAAGCTCCGGATGGGCCGCGACATCCGGCCTTGGGCGACGAAGCCGGACAGCAACAGCGCCGAGACCCACGAGGTGCTCCGCAACGTCGGGCTGGGCCATCTGCGCACCGATCAGCTGGCCCGCGACCTGGGCCCCGGACAGCGGCAGATGCTCTCGCTCAGCCGGGCCGCCGTCACCAAGCACAAGATCTTGATTCTGGACGAAACGACCGCGTCCACCAGTGAGGAGCACTTCGGCGACATCGTCGACCTGGTCCGGCAGGAAAAGGCGGCCGGGACCACGATCCTCTTCGTCTCCCATCGCCTGAACGAGGTGTTCGCGATGTCGGACCGCATTGTGGTGCTGCGCAACGGCACCCTGGTCGATGTCGTCAACGCCGCCGAGACCAATCCCGACGAGGTGACCTCGATGATGATCGGTCAGGCGCTCAAGGCCTTGGACCGGCCCACCCCGGTCGACACCTCGGACCAAGCACCGGTGATCTCCGTTCGGGATCTGTGGGGCGGGTCGGCCAACGGAGTCTCGTTCGACGTCCGCCCGGGCGAGATCCTCGGCCTGTACGGACTCGTCGGCAGCGGCCGGTCGTCGGTGGCCCGGACAATCACCGGACAGAAGCGGGCCGCCAGCGGAACGATCACTGTGCACGGTGAACAGGTGCATCTCAACTCACCCGGCCAGGCGCTGGGCAAGCGCATTGCCTACCTGACCGAGGACCGCCGGCTGGAGGGATTCGTCAAGGACTTCGACAACGGCCAGAACATGAGCCTGGCCATCCTGCCCAAGTGGGCCAAGGGCGGGGTGGTCAACGCCACCCGGGAGAAGATCCGGGTCAACGAGCTGATCACGGAATTTCAGGTCAAGGGCGGGCCCCGCACTTACACCCGCACGCTCAGCGGCGGCAACCAACAGAAGGTGGTGGTGGCCAAGTGGCTGGAAACTGACCCCGACTTCATCGTGCTCGACGAGCCGACCAAGGGCATCGACGTGGGCGCCCGGGCCAACATCTACGCGATCATCCATGCGCTTGCCGCGCGCGGCAAAGGTGTGCTCGTGGTGTCCAGCGAGGCCGAGGAGCTGCTCTCCCTGTGTCACCGCATTCTCGTCATGCGCAATGGCGCGATCGTCGAGGAGTTCGACCCGGAGCACGCCGACACCGACGACCTGATCCGTACCGCGCTCAGCCACCAGGACTGAACCTTCACGCTCCACCGTGCCCCGCCGACGTCAAAGCAAAGGAGCTTTCTGATGAGCACCACGGCGACCGCCCCCAGTGAGCCGCAGCAGTCCGAGCCATCTCGTGGCAACGCTGTGCTGGGGTGGCTGAAGGGTCAGTACCCCCTCTATATCCTGATCGTGCTGTTGATCATCGCCTCGGTGTCCAGCCCAGCCTTCCTCACCCCCACCAACCTGACCAACCTGATGCTGCAGATGTCCATCATCGGTGTCGTGGTGATGGCGGAACTGATCGTCGTGTTGACCGGTGGCATCGACATCAGCGTTGGTTCGGCTCTGGGCCTGGCCGCCGTGCTCTCGGCCGGGCTGTTCGGTGGCAACTCCGTGTTCGTGGCGCTCATCGTGGCCATCGTCGTGGGTGGCGTCATCGGCCTGATCAACGGCTGGCTGGTGTCGTTCCGTGGCCTCGAGCCGTTCATCGTGACCCTGGGCATGCTCGCGCTGGCTCGCGGTCTGGTCTACGCCTACGGCGAAGGCATCCCGATCAACCCCGGGGCCGCCGAGCAGTTCGCCCAGATCGGGCAGACCACCCTGTTGGGCATCCCCATCCTGGCGCTGATCTGGATCGGGGTTGTGCTCATCGTCGCGTTCCTGCTGGTGCGCACCGTATGGGGTCGACGGGTCTACGCAATCGGCAGTAACAAGGAAGCGGCGCGGAGCTCTGGCATCCCGGTCCGCACCACCTTGTGGTCGGTCTACATTCTGGCCGGGGTGCTGGTCGGACTCGGCGGCTGGATGTTCCTCGCCCGGTTCGCCAGCGGCACCGCCCTGGCCGGCAACCTGATGGAGCTGGAGGCGATCGCCGCGGTGGTGATCGGCGGCGCCCGGCTGTCCGGCGGCTACGGCAAGGTCTTCGGCGCGGTGGTCGGCACGATCATCTTCCAGGTGATTGCGAACCTGTTGTCCCTGCTCAACGTATCGACGTTCCTGCAAGACGCCTTCCGCGGCGCCCTCATCCTGGTCGCCGTGACGCTGGCCACCGTGCAGTTCACCCGGAGGCGCGCCGCCACCGCCAGTGCGACGGCCACGCCGTGAGTCGGCTAGAGCTACGGGGAGGAGACGTCATGAACATGCTCCGATGCCGACTCCGGCCGATGGGCGTGGCAGCCGCGCTGCTGAGCTTGCTGATGGTGAGCGCGTGCGGGCAGATCTACGCCTCTTCGCAACCCGCGAGCGGTCCGCCTGGCGGGCCGAGCAGCGACGTCAAGCAGGTCGTCATAGGGTTCGCCCAGCAGCAACTGCAGGCGCCGTACTTCTCGGCCATGCAGGTCAGGGCCGAGCAGATCGCAGCCGAGCAGGGCTTCAGGTTGCTCTTCCAGAGCGCCAACAAAGACCCGGTGATCCAGATGAACCAGATGACGGCCATGATCTCTCAGGGCGCCAAGGTGCTGGTGGTCAACGCGACCAGCGTCAAGGGGCAGAAGCCGATGATGAACCAGATCGCCTCCAAGATCCCGGTCATCTACATCGACACCAGCGTGCCCGACACCGGCGCCACGAGTGTCCAGTCCGACAACCTGACAATCGGACGGGAATCCGGGAAGATCACCGCCAAACGCTTCCTCGACGCGGGCAAGAAGAACATCAAGATATTGCTCCTCACCGGGCCAGCCACCGACGAGTTCGTCGGACCCGCCCGACGCCAAGGATTCCTGGACGGGTTGAAGGAAGGCGGACTGCCCTACGAGATCAAGGCCGAGCAGTCCGGCGACTACCAGCAGGACAAAGGGCAGGTGGGCGCGGAAAACATGTTGGCCGCAAATCCCGATGCCGACCTGGTGGTGGGTCTCAACGACTCGATGGCGATAGGGGCCTATGCCGTGGTCGACAGGAACCCCGCCTACAAGAACATTCTGATCGCGGCGGCCGCGGACGGGCAGAAAGAGGCTTTGGCGCTCATCAAGCGAGGCGGCTGCGAGGGGCGCTATGTCTCGACCGGACTGAACTCGCCGTCGCTGGCCGCCGAGGACGCACTGAAGATCGCCGTGGCCATCGCCACCGGGCAGAAGAAGCCGTCGGACTACCCGAAGCAGTCCTTCACCAAAGCCGTCGGCATCGGCTGCCAGAACATCGATCAGTTCTACGACCCCAACAGCGTGTTCTGAGGGCTATTGATCCTTGTCCTTCGGCTCGTCCCCGCCGGTTGGCCGGTGGCGTTCCCTGAACTGGCGCAGCATCTCCTCCAGCTCGTCGATCCGATCCGTCAGCGCCGGCTCGTCGTACCCGCCTGAGGCCGGGCGCGCGTTGCCCTCGGCCTGATCCGGCACGGACTCGACCACCCACGGCAAGGCGAATCGGGACAAGGTCGGCAGCGGCTGGGTGGGTGGAGCCGGGGCCCGCATCGGTCGCGGGGCCGCAAGGGGCACCATCTGGTACGTCTCCACTCGAGAGACCGGCGCGAGCTGGCGGCCCGGTGCGGCCCACCCGGCAAAGCCGCGGGCAGTACCGGGCACTCCGCGGTAGCCGGCCGGCCCGCCTCTGGCCAGCCAGGCGGCCACCGTCCGCCGGGCCCAGCCGTCGGCCGCGCTCACCATCGACTCCAATGGGCCTCGGCCCAGGGCCCGCCGCAGCGGCACGGCGAGGAGCAGCACACCCACCACCAGCACGAGGTAGAGCGCCCCCGGCCGGTCCGCCAGCACGCCGGTGGCCAGGACAATCAGGTGGGCGGTGTACAAGGTCAGGGTCATGCTCCCGGCGGCGGCCAGCGGTCGCAGTACCCGGGCGAAGAACCGGCTCCGGCACACCAGCAGCGCGAGCCCGAGCACCGCGATCGCCGAGCCCAGGGTATGCAGCAGGTCCAGCGAGGAATGCGAGTGCGGCACCGGCAGCGCCAGCCACCACCACTCCGGCGCCGAGGCGGGAAGGGGGCCAAACATGATCACGTGCAGCGCTCGGCCCGGGTCCGCCCCCGCTCCGACCGCCTCTTCCAGCTCGGCCAGCCCACCTAGCCGGAACAGCAGCACCCACGAGGCCAACAAGGCGGTCACGGCGAGCACGAGGCCGCCGCCGAACAGCCAGCCCGCCACCCGGGCCGACCCCAGATCGAGCCGTCCGATCGCCAGGCCGGCCAGCAGGTAAACCAGGTAGGCGATGATCGGATAGGAGCCGGTCACCAACAGCTGCGCGGCGAGCCCGAGCGGATCGAGCAGCAGGGTGTGGAAGGTGGGGTTGGTGAAGACCCGGAAGTAGGGCAAACCGGCGTCGGACGCCCAGAGCAACCCGATCGGCGCCACCCCCAGCACCACGACGGCCAACCCGGCCAGCACCTCGCGGCGCAGACCGAGCAGCGGCAGCGCGAGCAGGAACAGCGCGGCGTAGTACACCAGGATCACGGCGACGTCGTCGGTGTAGCCCAGTGCGAGCCCGATCACCCCGATCAGCATCGCGCGCACCGCGATACCCGCCGAGGCGGTGAGCCGCCCCCGCCCGCGCACCACCCGCCGCGCACCGCTGAGGAACGTCAGGCTCAGGCCGGCGAGCAGCACAAAGGTGGCCGCCGAGCGGCCGCTGGCGAGGACGGCGGACGCGCTGGGCGAGCCGTTGAGGCCGAAGCTGGGGAGGACGTGCACCGCCATCATCCCGAGCAGCGCCAGCCCCCGCGCCACATCCACGCCCACCAGCCGGTCCCGCGCCGGTGGTCTGGTGAGCGGGGTGAGCGGGGTGAGCGTTCTGCGCGGTGTACGCGGTGTGAACGTGGGCGCCGGGGTCTGGTTGGCCGGGTTGCCCCGCCACCACTCGTGGGCGCTGACCTCCTCGCCCTTCATCAGGAATGCGTCGGCGTCCAGCACGGACCCATCGGCCATGGTGACGCCGTAGTGCACAAATGCGTGCACCCCCAGGGTCACCCCGGCCCCGAGGCTCGTGTGGTCGGACTTGAACGTGCCGTCTTCCAGCGAATGGCACTGGATGACGCTGCCGGCGTTGAGAACGGCGTCGTCGCCGATCGCGACGAGCGTCTTCTCCGGGATGATGCAGCCGTCGTCGAAGACCCGCCGGCCGATGCGGACGCCAGCCAGCCGCCAGATCAGTGGGTTCAGCGGCGTACCGGGGAACCTCGGCGTCACGAGCAGCTTCCAATGCCGCTCGTGACTCCAGAAGTAGGGGTCATAGATCGAGCAGAACTTCGGCCGTAGCCGGCGGAAACCGAGCACCAGCCGCTCGACCAAGATCCTCATGCCTATGCCGAAGACGATCGTCACCAGCATCACGCCCATGATCGCGAATTCGCCGAACCGCTGGTACAGCCCGAGGGCGACCGCGGAGACCAGGGTCAGCAAGAACACCTGGAGCCAGTTCACCCCGAGGTAGAGCAGCGCGGTGACGGTGTTGTGCCGGTTCTTCCCGCGCAGCCGGCGGCGCAGCACGCCCGGTTCCCTGAGGTGGTCGAACTGGCTGTCGCGCTCGACCGAGCGGGGAATCTCGAACGGCGGCGAGCCGAGCAGCCCCACGTTTTCCCGCACCGGCCCGTCCAGCGGGACCAGCACCTTCGTCGCGAGCAGAACGTTTTCCCCGGTCCTGGCCTGTGCCGGATAGGCGATCTGGTTACCGAAGTAGTTACGCGCACCGATGTTGACCTGGGACACCCGGAACGAGGTTCCGGAGTAGTCCGCATTCATGATCGACAACGCGTCGGAGACCATCGTTCCGGTGCCGACCTTGGTCAGGTACGGCGAGTCGTGTCGCAGGTTGGTGCCGAAGTTCGACCCGCTCTGCTCGATCCGGCTGAGGTCGTAGCCGAGGGCTTTGAGGTAGTGCACGACCGCCGAGCTGTCGCCGAAAAGGTTCATGTAGAACCGTGAATTGGTCATGGCGGCGATCGAACGGTGCACGACGTAGTGGAAGCCGTACAGCGGGTAGACCTTCTCCGGGGTGATGAACAGGTTCAGCACTCGGGGCACGGTCAGGATGAACACAAGTCCGCCGATCAACCCGACGATTGCCAGCGCCACCGATACCGCGAGCACGACCAGGTAGAAGGTCGGCTGCGTCACCGTTTGCGCCCCCCGGGCGAACAGGTCGGTGATGCTCGGGACCTTGACCAGCAGGGTGAACGCGATCGTCAGGGCGGCCGGGGCGACCAACAGGATGCTGGCCAGCTGCAGCAGCGAGTACAGCACCTTGCGCGGCACCCCGCACCTGGCCGGGGGAACACTCCGGTAGTCCGTGCGCGCCGGCTCCGCCGGGCAACCGTGCCAGGTCTGACCGGGCGGCACCGACTGCCCGAACTGCAGGGCCGACGAGTGGCCGAGCTCGGCGCCGTCCCCCATCGAGGTGTTGATGTCCAGCACGGTCTTCTCACCGACATGGGTGTGGCGTCCCAGGCTGATAGCGCCGATCTGGATGACGCCGTCGATCGCTCGATAGCCGCTGAAGACCGCGTCCTTGCGGATCACCGCGCCATCGCCGATCGTGATCAGGTCGGTGGCCACCGGGACGCTGCGGGAGTGGATCGTCACGCCCTTGCCGATCTTCGCACCGAGCGCCTTCAGGTAGTACACAAACAGCGGCGAGCCGGCGAAGAGCGCCATCGGGTTGACCTGGATGAGCGTTTTGACCAGCCAGAACCTCAGGTATCCGACGCTCCACAGCCGGGTCTCCCCCGGTTTCCAGGCGCCCACCAGCAGCCACTTGGCCAGGATGGGCAGCAGGGTCAGGCCGACGAACGTCCCGGCGCCCACCACCAGCGCCCGCTCGTACGTGTTGACCAGCCCGACCGCGTCGAAGATCCATTGGAAGCTGACGCGCATGATCAACGCGCCCAGGTACGCGGTGACCAGGAACTCCAGCAGCTGCACCAGGCCGGTGAACACATAGCCCACGCTGCTGCCCCGGGCGATCGGTTTGTCCACCGCTGGGGACGGGCGTGCGGTTGTCTCGCCCAGGGCGGCGGCCAGCTGGCGGACGGTCGGGTTGAGGTAGATCTCCCGCATGGACAGCTTCGGCAGGCTGGCTGCCTTGCGCAGCCGCGCGGAGAACTGGGCCATGAGCAGCGAGTTGGCGCCGAGTTCGTCGAAGAACTGGCTGTCGATCGAGACCTGGTCCACGCCCAGGGTCGCGGCCAGCGCATCGGCCAGCAGCCGCTGGGTGGGGGTGGCGGCGGCGACGTACTCGCCCTGCTTGGCCCGGCTGGTCCGCTGGCCCGGCGGCGGGAGGTTCTTGCGGTCGGCCTTGTCCTGGGGGGTCATCGGGATGGCGTCGAGGTGCTCGAGGTATGCCGGCACCATGTAGGAGGGCAGCCGCTCGCGCAGCTGGGCGTAGATCGCCTCCTGGTCGAGCCGCGCGACGTCGGTGCGCAGGCTGTAGTAGCCGACCAACTCGGTGGTGTCCGGGTCGGGGCGGTAGGTGTCCACCACGGCCGCGGCGATGCCGGGCACCTGCAGCAGCACGGATTCGATCTCGGTGAGCTCGATGCGGTAGCCACGGATCTTGACCTGCAGGTCGATCCGGCCCTGGTACTCGATCTCGCCGTCGGCGTTGACCCGGCCGAGGTCGCCGGTGCGGTAGATGCGGCCGGACGGGTTGGCCGGGATGCCCAGGAAGTCGTCGATGAAGGCTTTCTCGGTCAGGTCGTCGCGGTTGAGGTATCCGCAGGCCAGGCCGATACCGGCGATGCCGATCTCGCCGGTATCGCCGTGCGGCAGCGCCTTGTGCGGGTCCTCGGCGTCCAGGATGACGGTGGCGTAGGTGGGCAGGGGCACGCCGATGGTGACCGGTTTGTCCGGGTGTACAACGGTCCAGGTGGCGGTGACGGTGGCCTCGGTGGGGCCGTAGACATTGAGGAAGCGGCGGCCGGGTCTGTGCCAGCGGGCGATCAGGTCCTGCGGGCACGCTTCGCCGGAGACCAGCAGGAAGCGCAGCAGCGGAAGGTCGTCGTCCACCGTGGCCAACAGGGTCGGCACGCAGCACATCGCGGTGACCCGGCGGCTGGTCAGGAAGTCGTGCAGATCCTGGCCGAGCAGGCTGCCGCCGGCCGGCTTGGGCACCAGCGTGGCGCCGGAGACCCAGGGCACCCAGATCTCCTCGAAGGAGAAGTCGAAGGCGATGGTCAGGCCCTGGTACACCCGGTCGCGGGCCCGGATGCCGTACACCTCGGCGGCGACCCGCACGAAGTTGCAGATGCTCGGGTGATCGATCGCCACGCCCTTGGGGCGGCCGGTGGAGCCGGACGTGTAGATGATGTAGGCCAGCTGGTCGACATGGGAGCCGCGCTCGGCGTCGATCAGGCGGCGGGAGTCCATGTCCGCGATCAACGGCATGGCGGTGTCGATGAAGATGGTCTCGGCGCCGCTCGCGGTGATCTCGTCGAAGCCGGCTACCAGATCCCGGACGTGCGACATGGACAGCAGGATCCGCACCTGGGCGTCCTCGACGATGTAGGCCATCCGGTCCGCCGGGAAGCCGACGTCCAGCGGCACGTACGTGGCGCTGATCTTCAGCACGGCCAGCATGGCTATGTACGAGTAGGCCGGCCGGTCGAACAGCAGCGCGATCCGGTCACCCGGCTTGGCCCCGCGCATCCGCAGGTAGCGGGCCAGCTGGTTGGCCCGGCGGTCCAGCTCGTCATAGGTCAGGGCGAAGTCGTCGGAGTCCACCGCGAGCTGGCCGGCGCGGCCGTACTCCCGGATCCAATCGCAGCGTGCCTCGAAAACGTGGTCCAGCCGCTCACCTTTGCGGGTCCGCCAGCCTTGCGCTTCGCCCTCGGCAACCAGCACCAGTTCGCCGAGGGACGGTGTGTCCGTCTGATCAGCGGGCTGGGTTCCGCTCACGTTGCCTCCCAGAGCGCACGTGGTGGGCGGCTGGTCAGCCTGGGCCGGCGGGGCGTGTGCCCCGCGAAACTGTCAGCGTCGCGTCGGCCAGGATGCGCAGGCCCTGCTCGAGCTGGCTGTCCGAGGTGGTCAGCGGCGCGAGCACTTTGATGACCTCGTCGCGCGGTCCGGCCGCCTCGATGATCAAGCCGTTCCGCGCGCAGCCTCGGGTGACCTCGGCGGCCACCGCCGGGCCGACGTTGATGCCCTGCATCATTCCCCTGCCCTTGACCTGAGCGCCGGGGAGCTGACCGGCGAGGTCCTCGAGCAGCCGACTGACCAGCGCGGATCGCCGCGCCACCGCATCTGTGAGGGTGTCGTCGGACCAGAACTTGACCAGCGCGGCCCGCGCGGTGACAAAGGCGTGACCGTTGCCCCGGAACGTGCCGTTGTGCTGGCCGGGTTGCCACTGGTCCCACTGAGGGCGCACCAACAGCACCGACATCGGCAGGCCGAACCCGGACAGGGACTTGGACAGCACCACCAGGTCGGGCACGATCCCGGCGGCCTCGAAGCTGAAGAAGGTGCCGGTGCGTCCACAGCCGGCCTGGATGTCGTCAACGATCAACAGCGCGCCGTGCTCGCGGGCCAGCTCGGCGACCCGGCGCAGCCACGCCGGCGATGCGACGTTCAGGCCACCCTCACCCTGAACCGTCTCCAGCAGGATCGCCGCCGGCGGGTCAATGCCGCTGGCCGGGTCGGCCAACATGGCGGCCAGCAGCTCCGCGGTGTCGAGATTCCCGTGGTAGGCGTCGAAGGGCAGCCGCGAGACGCCGGGCAGCGGGATCATCGGGGCGATCCGGTGGACGCTGTTGCCGGTCGCGGCCAGCGCGCCGGCGGACACCCCGTGGAAGCCGTTGGTGAACGCGATGACGTTGGTGCGGCCGGTTACCTTGCGGGCCAGCTTCAGCGCGGCCTCCACCGCGTTCGTGCCGGTCGGTCCGGTGAACTGCACCCGGTGGTCCATGCCGCGAGGGTCGAGGATGAGCTCGCAGAACGTGTCCAGGAATGCGCCCTTGGCCTCGGTGTACAGGTCGAGCCCGTGCGCGATGCCGTCCCCGGCAACGTAGTCGAGCAAGGCGGCCTTCAGGTCCGAGTCGTTGTGGCCGTAGTTCAACGCCCCAGCCCCGGCCAGGAAGTCCAGATACTCCCGGCCCTCGACGTCGCGGACCAGACTCCCCTGGCCGGTACTCAGCACAGCGTCGAAGCCCCGGCAATAACTACGGACAACCGACTCCCGGCGCTGGTAGATCCCGGTGTCCGAACGCGTGGTCAGCAGCATCAATGTTCCCTTCGCAGACAGGGAGTGTCGATCTCTGGGTGGCGCGTCGACGGCGGGCTTCACGTCGGATGCGCTTGCGGTCCCGGGCATCTCGTAGGCGGCTCACCTGGTCAGATCCAGGCTCACAAGGTCCTAACGGCGCTCACGCACCGGTGTGGGTTGAGCTCGATGGAGCATGCAACCAACGCTAGGAATTCCGGGTTAGCGCAAACGTCGCGGGAGGTTAGCTGACGGCAAAATGTCCGGGCTTCCACCACTGAAAGGCAGAACTACGCGTCCTCACCCCTGCGCACCTGTGCGCTCGGTTTCGACTCGCTCGCCGCGCGCCGACGTCGTTGAAACCAGTGCCGGAGGATCAGCCCGACCACGACTGCCCCGAGGGCAAGCAGCAGGTAGAGCTGATATCGGCGGAACTGCTCGTAGACCTCCCCGATATGCCGCCCGGCCAGGCGGCCGAGGGACACACATATGCCGACCCAGAGCGCCGCGCCCAGTGCGTTGAACACGAGGAAACGAGCCCAGTGCATGCCTGCCATGCCGGCAACCAGCCCGTTGAACTGGCGCAGGCCGTCGACGAACCGGGCGACGACCACGAGTCTGGCGCCGTACCGGGTGAAGATCCGCTCAACCCGCCCGACACGTTCCTCGGTGAGCAGGACGTAGCGCCCGTATCTGCGCACCAGCCGGCGCCCGCCGAAACGGCCGATCAGATAGGCGATGTTGTCGCCGACCGTGGCGGCCAGGAACGCCGCCGCGGCGACACCGAAGACGTTGAGATGTCCGGTGCCGGCATACACCGCGGCCGCGATCAGGATCGTCTGGCCCGGCGCGGGGATGCCGAAGCTCTCAACTCCCACGATGCCGATCACCGCGAGGTAGCCGTACCGATCCAACAACGACGCCAGATGACCGAAGATCTCCGACACGCCGCCTCCCACGATCAGCTGCCCCTGGCCCGTCCGGCTCGCTCGGCCAGTTCATCACAACTCACGCCCGCTACCTCCGGCTAGTGCCGGATGTCCAGCTCGCCTCAGCGGGCGTCGGGAGTTTGTTGCAGGGCGGCGAAGGTGACCAGCGCGCCGTCGCTGGCGCCGCACCCGCCGACGTAGGCGTCGCCCTGTTGGTAGGCGCCAGCCTGAAATCGGACCGTCGAGCCGAGGAACGGAACGGGTATGGGGATGGTGACGTTCGGGCTGTCCACCCCGTGCGAGGCGGCGACGGTGAGCGTCCCGTCCCCGTTGTCGCTGATCAAGTAGTTGAACCAACCGCCCAGCGGGATCCCGCCCAGCAGTGGGAACTTGTCCGAATCTGACCCGCTCTGCCTCTTCTTCACCACCACCGATAGCTGGCCACTGCCGTAGCGCAGCATCACAAACGGCACAGAGCTGATGTTCTCCGCACCGTGGATCTGCCCGATGATGACCTCTCCGCCAGCGGCGGGAACCTGCGACACCGCGAGCGACGCGGCGAGCGTCCGCCGGCCGCTGGTGCCCGCGGTGAAGTTCGTCAGGCTGTTCAGCTCGGTGCGCGGATGCTCAGAGTTCGGGGTGCTGGCCCCGCACACCGGCGCCCAGAACCGGAGGGTACCGTCAGGTTGTCGGACCAGCCACGGCGGGAAGACCGAGGCTGGAGTGATGCTCGCGACGTCGCCGTTCGGGCCGGCCTCGGGCAAGACCAGCTTCCAACCCGTCAGGTCGATCGAACGACCGGGCGTCGGACTCGGGTCGACCGGGACCACGCTGGGGGTGTACTGCACCGACACACCTCGGCGACCAGCCAAGCCGAACCACAAGCCGCCGGCCAGCAACGCCAAGACCACGACCGAGACGCCCAGCCGCGACCCCCTCATGTCGCTCAGCTGGTCACAGCCGGGTCGGCCTTGACCCCTTCGATCCAAGAGTCCGGACGGGGCGCGCCATCCTGGCGCAGCACCGCCACACCGGCGGGCCAGGGAACGCTCAGCGCGGTATTCACACCGTGCCCTGGCGGGAATGCCTCCAGCCGCGTGGGGATCCAGTTGCTGGAGCCGTGGCTGCCGACCGTACCGTCCACATCGGACTGCACCACCAGCCGCGCTACCCCACTCGTCCCCGGCGCCAGCACCAGCCCACGCCCGGTATCGATCGGGTGGAAAAGTGCGTACTCCGCGCCGTTCGGGTTGGCCGGCCCACGGAGGACCACGCCAGGTGCGCCACGCAGCAAGCACGGCTCCCGCGAAGTGTTGGTAAAGATCAGCGGTAGGCTGCCTTGCCCGTGCCCCAGGTCCGTCCGCTGACCCAGCCGCGCGGACAGCTGGTCGGACTCACAATTGGGGCCGGTCGGAGCGGCCGCCACCTGCTTCGCAGGTTTGGCCGAGGGCGCGGCTGGCGGGGATGACCCGCACCCGGCAAGCCCCACAGCGACCAGAACAGAAAACCCGAGCAGCGCGCGCATCAAGCCTCCCCGGAGAGGATGTTATTGCAGAGAGTACTCACGCGATTACAGAGCGCATCGGGAGGGCCGGTGAGGAGAAGTCGGTGGCTATCCCGGGGGCTACCGCGCCTCTGGCCATGGTGACTCGCCGACCTTGTGCCCGAGGCGGCGAGAGCGGCTCACGCCGGAGCGCCAGCAATGATCATCTGGCATTTCGATTTGTATTGACCGATCGGTACAGGCGGGAGATTCCGCTTGCTTCGGCAGGGATACAGGTTCACGGCCGGGTGTGGATGCCGTTAATCAGGGCGTCCAGGAAGATGTCCGCGAGCTCGTCAGAGGTCAGTTCCTCGTCCGGTTCAAACCAGAGATAGGTGTAGTTGAACATGCCGAGGATTCCTTTCAGAAGCAGCCTCGGCGTGGGGCGCAGAACGCCGCTCCGTACGCCGGTGTCAAGCGCCTGCCGCCAGTAGCTCTCGTACCGCTCGCGGGCGGCGATCACGCGGTCTCTGCGCTCACCCGTCAAGGCACCGTAATCCCGGAAGAACACCGCCCATTCGGCGCGATGCTCCGCGATGTTGCGCAACAACCCCCTGGCCAGTTGCCGGATCAGATCGAGCGGCTCCAACCCGCGATCGAACAAGTCCTCCGCGTAACCGTTCATCCTGTCGACCTGGTCTTTACTAATTGCGTAAAGTACCGCCTCCTTGCTGTCGATGTAGTGATAGAGCGCACCACGACCGAGGCCAGCTGCACTGCATAATTCCGCTACGCCGGTGCCGTGGTAACCATTGCGGGCAAAAAGGTCCGCCGCGACCGCGATTACCCGCGCACGATTGATCTCATAAGTGGACGCTGTCATCAGCGATGCCGCGTCGATCCTGGCCAAGTTGACCGCACGGTACAACGTTATCGCGCGCCGCTCCCTCCTGGTGCCGGTCCAGCCCGATCAGGGCCTCCAGCGCGGCCGCCGCCTCGTCCGGGGATCGACCGCCTAGGCCGACCGCGTTGAGCGCACCGAAGATCAGGTCGCGGAGCAGACGTGGCTGATGTCCCTCGGCCAGGACGCCGGCGCGTTGCGCGTCAGCCACCAGCCGGGTCCAGCGTTCCAGGTAGCCGCGGCGCAACGCCTGGAACGCCGGGGCGGCGGGGCCGTCGTCGCCGGGAAAGGCGGGCGCGAGCACCGCCAGGGTGTAGTCGGGCAGTTCGTGCACGGCGGCCGTGTGGGCGCGTATCGCAGCCCGGAGCTGGGCGGCGGCATCGTCGGGATCGGCGACCGCCGCGAGCGCGGCGTCGAGATGGCTCAGGGTCACTCGCAGGCCCTCTTCGAGCATGGCCGCGATGAGCTGGTCCTTCGATGCGAAATGGAAATAGACGCTGCCAGTCTGGAGTCCAGCGGCGGCCGTCGCGCCGATGCTTGCTCGGGTCGCGCCGTGCCGGGCCACCTCCGCGGCCGCGGCATCGAGCAGTCGCGCTCGGGTGCGCTCACCCTTACTCCCGCCCGACCCCGCCTCCGGCCCGACCGTGCTCGCACCGGCCTTGAGCCTGGCCAGCTCCGTCATCGACACCGCGCTGTCATCGACACAGTCGAATCAGCGCCCGCCGCTCGCGCCTCGGTAGAGCCCGATCTGCTTCATCAGCCCGAGGAGGTCGTAGGTGGCATACAGATAGCAGGCACGCTCACCGCGGAAATCGAAGACCTCGAGACCGGTGAACTCGAAGGCCTGACCGGTGCCCTCGATCCCGGGTGGGTCCAGCCGGCCAGTGAAATGGCCGGTGCCTCGCCAGCTGAACGCCGCACGGGCCACCTCGTCAGAGAACATCGGCGGTGCGGTGACCTCCCACCTCAGATCGGGGTAGGCCGCGAGGACGTAGCGGACGTAGTCGGCCACGGCCTGCTGACCGCGCACCAGCCACCCAGAGTGCCGCGTGGTCGGGCTGTCCAGCACGAAATCCTCGGTAAGCAGGTCGAACACCCGCTCGGGACGGTTGCTGTTCCAGGCGTCGAGCCAACCGGCGTACCACTCCACGGCAAACGCGCGTTCGAGCGAACGGGAGTCGACCTTGGCGCCGTGTGTAGCCATCCCCATGAGCCATCCTTCCAGATAATCTAACGACTCTTAGAATCTAGCACAAGTTAGTTTTTTCAGCCTCTAGTGCGTTGACCACCTACGTTCACCGGGTTGGCGACACGCCGCGTGGCGTCCGCTCGGTGGCGGCTGCTGATGCCACTCTTTGATCTCGACATTGGTCGAGGTCGAGGGGGTGGTGCTGGTGGCGGAGCCGGTTAGAGCACGACGATTGTCCGATCACGAAGGCCAACGGCTGACCCAGATCGTGCGCCGCGGACGCGGGAACCCGATCCGGGTCCGACGGGGCGACGATCATCATGGCGTCGGCGTCGGGGACCCCAGTCTCGGCGATCGCCCGGCTGGTCGCCGCGGACGAGGACACTGTGCGTGACGTGATCCACGCCTTCAACGAGCGGGGGCTGGCCGCGCTGGAGCCTCGGTGGGCGGGAGGCCGTCCCCGCCTGATCAGTGACGACGACATCCCGTTCATCGCCCGCGACGGCCACCGCCAGGCCCGGCGTGCTGGGTGCTCCGTTCACGCGCTGGAGCCTGCGCAAGCTCGCCACGCACCTGACCGGCAACGCCGAGCGCCGGGTCCGGATCGGGCGCGAGCGGCTGCGCCAGATCCTGCGCGAGCACGAGGTGTCGTTCCAGCGGACCAGGACATGGAAGGAAATCCACCGATCCGGACAAGGACGCCAAGCCCGACCGGATCGACTACGTGACCAGCCACTATCTGAACCGCTGCTTTCTGCTACAGCCTCGGCGATGACCAACTCTGCCCCCGCTGTCCGGGCGTGGCGGCGCGCAACAAGGTCGAGTTGTGTCTGACGCCGACCTCTGCGTCCTGGGCCAACCCGATCGAGGCCCAATTCGGGCCGCTGCGCACCTTCACCATGAGCGCGTCGAACCACCCCAACCACTGGGCTCTGGCAAGACGGCTACAGGCCTACCTGCGCTGGCGCAACGTCAACGCCCGCCACCCCGACATCCTCGCCGCCCAACGCCGCGAACGTGCCCGGATCCGCAGCGAGCGCCACCAACGCTGGGGTCGACCACGAGCCGCATGACCCGGTGAACGCTCATGGTCAACGCTCTAGCGCGGCCTACTACTGCAGCGGCGGCTGGAGTACGAGCCGGGCTGGCGGCCCGGTAGGTACGTCGACTCGGTGTTCTGCTCCCGCTGAGCGTGGCGAGCACGCTTGTCAAAAGGGGGGCGGGTCAGCGCTTTGTTGGTGTGG
>Ga0193743_1001695_pt1 | contig 16154 bp, 14 predicted proteins | sample L2c2metaG_FD_143038 | JGI IMG/M metagenome (GOLD analysis project Ga0193743, IMG submission 143038) | Soil microbial communities from a riparian zone of the East river system, Colorado, United States - L2c2 | ecosystem: Environmental > Terrestrial > Soil > Riparian zone | place: USA: East River...
GCAAGTCGCGGTTGCACTAGCGCTGCATATTCATCAGCTCCGGCATCGACATCATGTTCGCATTGAGATTAGCCATGATGATCATTGAACCGAACACAACAAGGGCAACGACAAAGACGCCGAAGGCAAGCGCAAGAATGTTGTTGAGGCTATCCGGGGCACTCGAAATGTGCAGAAAGAACACGAGGTGGACGCCCATCTGGGCAATTGCCAGTACGGCAAGCAGGATCGGCACTCCCGGTCCCCAGATGAGACCGGTTCCCGCAGCCCAGAACGAGGCCAGCGTGAGGATGACTGCAAACACCAGTCCGACCAGATAGCCCTGCCAATTTCCCGCGGGTTCCCGGGGTGCCCCGGCTTCCTGGTCTTCGGTCGTCTCAATGGGTTCTGCCACTAGTGGGCTCCAAGATAAACGATTGTAAAAACACCTATCCAGACAATATCGAGCGCGTGCCAGAACAGGCTGAAACAGCGCAGCCGTCGCAGAACCATCGGACGGAAACCGAGAGTTAAAACCTGCGCGAACATGACCAGCAACCAGAACAATCCCGCCGTCACATGCAGGCCGTGCGTGCCTACCAGTGTGAAAAATGCGGACAAGAATGCGCTTCGATCTGGTCCAGCACCATTCATTATCATGCCGTGGAATTCAGACAGCTCCATGCCGACAAAAGTTGCGCCCAAAAGGAATGTCACCAAGCCCCAAACGATGACCAACGATAATCGGCGTTGTTCGACCGCCAACGACATCAGGCCACAGGTGAAGCTTGACGCGAGAAGAATAGCAGTCTCCAGAAGGACGCGGTTGCGATCGAACAGATCGTCTCCAGATGGTCCGCCCGCCGTCTCATGCGACAGTACCGCGAACGCCGCGAACATTGCGGCAAATATGACGATGTCGCTCAGGAGAAACAGCCAAAAGCCGAAGCTGACCACCACATTCCTCGGCGCGGGACCACGTTCCGATAGTGGAATCTCGCGAATCTCTGCAAGGGTCGGAGCACTCGCGCTCATATGACGGCTCGGGGCATTTCGCCACCAACGGGGTACTCGACCTCATCCTCGACGCGCCAGGCATGGGCGAGAACTGTCATGAGAACCCCCATCAATCCGGCAATCGCCATCCACCAGATGTGCCAGATCAATGCAAAGCCGGTAATGACGGCGAAGAACGCCAACACGAAACCGATGGGGCTATTCCGCGGAACTGCAATCGATTTTGGATCGGGCCCATCTTGCACGCTGGATTTGTGATTTGCCTTTGCCTCCCAGTGTGCGTCGATCCCGCTGACCGAGGGCAAGATCGCAAAGTTCCATGCGGGAGGGGGTGATGACGTCGACCATTCGAGGGTGCGCCCATCCCATGGATCGCCGGTGAGATCACGTCGTTGTTCGCGCGTCCGGATGCTGACGACGAGTTGAACGCCTGTCAGGACGATACCGGCAAGGATAATGATTGCACCAAGCAAAGCGACCAGCATCAGAGGCTGCCAACCAGCAACATCGTAGTGCTGCATCCGCCGTGTCGCGCCCATCAGGCCGAGCATATAGAGCGGCATGAAGGCGAGGTAGAAACCGATGAACCAGCACCAGAAGATTGCCTTGCCGATGCGCTCGTCGAGCTTGAAGCCAAACGCTTTCGGGAACCAGAATGTATATCCTGCGAAAGCCCCAAAGAGCACGCCCCCGATGATCACGTTGTGAAAATGGGCGACGAGGAAGAGGCTGTTGTGCAGCACGAAGTCCGCAGGGGGAATTGCGAGCAGCACCCCTGTCATGCCGCCGACGACAAAAGTTACCATAAAGCCCAACGCCCAATAGACCGGCGCGTCGAAGCGCAGCCGCCCGCCATAAAGCGTGAACAGCCAATTGAAGACCTTCACGCCTGTCGGCACCGCTATGATCATCGTCATGATGCCGAAAAAGCCGTTAATGTCTGCTCCTGCTCCCATGGTGAAAAAGTGATGCAGCCACACCATGAACGAGAGAACGCATATGGCCATGGTGGCGATGACCATGGAGCGATAGCCGAACAACGGCTTACCGGAAAAGGTGGCGATGACCTCGGAGAAAACGCCAAAAGCGGGCAGGATCAGGATATAGACCTCAGGATGACCCCAGGCCCAGATGAGGTTGATATACATCATGGCATTGCCGCCGGCCTCGTTCGTGAAGAAGTGAAATCCGAGGTAGCGATCGAGGAGCAGCATTGCAAAAGTTGCAGTCAGGATCGGGAATGCCGCGACGATCAGAAGATTGGAAGCGAGTGCTGTCCAGCAAAAGATCGGCATCTTCATATAACCCATCCCGGGAGCTCGCAGCTTTAAAATGGTCGTGGTCAGGTTTATGCCTGACAAAAGCGTGCCCACCCCAGATATCTGAAGCGCCCAGAGATAGTAGTCGACGCCAACCCCGGGCGAATAGGCCAATTCCGAGAGCGGCGGATAAACGAGCCACCCTGTCCGTGCGAATTCGCCAATGACGAGTGACATGTTTACAAGCAGCACGCCCGCTGCCGTCAGCCAGAAGCTGACCGAGTTCAATACGGGAAATGCCACATCACGGATACCGAGTTGCAGCGGCACGACGAAATTCATCAGACCGACCATGAAGGTCATCGCCACAAAAAATATCATGATCGTGCCGTGGGCCGAGAAGATCTGATTGTAATGTTCCGGCGGCAGATATCCCTGCGCTCCCCCGGCAGCAAGCGCCAGTTGAGACCGCATCATGATCGCGTCGATAAAGCCCCGGACGAGCATGACAAGGGCAAGCAGCACATACATGACGCCAATGCGCTTGTGATCAACGCTGGTGATCCACTCGGACCAGAGATAGTGCCACCAGCCCTTCCACGTGACAAGGACCAACACGGCTGAGATCGTGAGCATGACCATCAGGGATGCAATCATGGGAATTGGCTGGTCAAAAGGTATGGCGGCCCAGCTGAGTTTTCCGAGCATGTCAGGTTCCGTCAGAAGGGGAGGGTGCCGAATGATGGCCAGTGAGAGGTGTACCGGATACAGGGTTGTTGGAATTCACGATATCATTGAACAAGTTCTGCTCGACCTGACCAAAGGTAGACGATGCTACCGCGGAGCTCGGACGCGCCAGCTGCAAATAGCTGGCCTTGTCCAAATCTCCGCCGCCGGAGCGCGTGTCTGCGATCCACTGATCGAAGGATTGCTGCGGCATTGCATCGACCACAAAGCGCATGTCCGAAAAGCCTTCGCCGCTGAATTGCGCCGAAAGACCCGGATACTTGCCCGGCTTGTCCGCAAGCAGATTAAGCCGCGTTGTCATGCCTTCCATCGTATAGATCTGGCTGCCGAGCTGGGGCACGAAAAAACTGTTCATGACAGTCGCGGATGTAAGTTGAAAGCGTATCGGAACGCCTGCAGGCACTGCGAGGCTGTTTACGCTTGCGACCCCCAGTTCGGGATAAATGAAGAGCCATTTCCAATCGAGGGAAACCACCTGAACATTGAGGGGTGCAGCACTGGAAGCAATTTGCTTGCTGGGGTCGAGATCATGGGAACCCACCCAGGCGATCCCGCCGAGGAAAAGCACCACCATCGCTGGTATCGACCAGACTATCAGTTCGATGCGGCCTGAATAGGACCAGTCAGGCATATACCGGGCACGCGCGTTGTTGTGCCGGAACCACCAGGCGAACCCGAGAGTGAGCACAATGACAGGAATGATTACCGCCAGCATGATCGTTGTCGCGTTTAACAATATCGTGTTCTGCGCGGCACCGACCGGACCCTGCGGGTCAAGAACGCCTGTACGCCAGTAAGAATCTGCTACGTCAGACATGCCGTGTTAACCAGTGACCGGATTGTCCCATTAACGAAGCCTCTTTTGCCAGGCCGAACTCAAGTTGCAATCGTGATGCGCAGTCAGTTGGGTAGTGTGAAGGCGATAATTTCGTCGCTGACCTTCGGAGTGAGGATCGAATTACCTCCTGCTGCAAACACGACATATTGCTTGCCTTTGTATTCATAGACTGCCGGAAGCGCGACAGCCGGAGCTGATACGAGAGACTTCCACAAGACCTTGCCGGTTGCAAGGTCGAGTGCACGCACCATCGAGTCCATCGAGGCGCCGATGAAGATCAAGCCGCTTGCTGTGATGACCGGACCTCCCAAGGTGATCGATCCCCACGACTCAGGCATATAAAACCCGTATTGTTGAACCTGACCGAAAGGCACGTCCCAAAGCTGTTTGCCGGTCTTCAGATCATAGGCAGCGATGGAACCATAGGGCGGCTTCCAGCACGGCATTCCCAGAGGATTGAGGAATGTCGTGAGCTGGACACCGTATGGTGCGCCGGTCATTGGAAAGAAACCGCCGGTTTCCAGACCGCCGGCAGTCGCTGCGCTGTCATAATCGGCGCGCGGGATCAGCCTATAGATCTGCACCGCGCTCGAGTAGTTGACAACGAAGATGCCAGTCGTCGGATCGACTGCTCCGCCACCCCATTCGATACCTCCTATCGTTCCCGGATAAACCAGGGAGCCTTCAAGGCTGGGCGGTGTAAACCGGCCTTCGTCGCGTAGAGTAGCGGCGGTGCGGCTGCAGTAGCCAAAGCTCACGATGTCCGCCAATCCAAAGACGCCCGGCCACTTGTCTTCCACTACGGATTTTGGAAGCGGCACGTAGGGTTGCGTCGGCGCCGCCTTCTCTTCGGGCACAGTAGAAGCCGGGAAGGGGCGTTCCTCGATCGGGTAGACCGGCTCCCCGGTCTCGCGGTTGAGGACGTAAAGAAAACCCTGCTTGGAGGTTTGCACCAGCGCCGGAATTGTCGCTCCGTCCTTTTGGATATCGATCAATGTCGGCGCAGAATTGGTATCGAGATCCCATAAATCATGATGCACGAGCTGCCTTGTCCAGACGACCTTGCCCGTGTCCACATCGAGCGCAGTTACCGATGTCCCGAGCGCGACGGCATCCAGCCTGTTGCCGCCGAAAAAGTTGGGACTGGGCGAGCTGACTGGCAGAAACAGCAGATTGCGGTCACGATCGACAGCCATGCTTGCCCAGACGTTTGCTGTGCCGCTCTTGGCGGCGTCCGCAGCGTCCAGGGCATGGAAGGTCCAGCGCAGGGCGCCGGTCCGTGCATCGAGCGCAAAGACAGTGCCGGGTGGATCGACAGCATCAGCCCAGTCCTTGCCAGCCCAGCCAACGAAGAGGAAATCCTTGTAAACGGTTGGAGGCTGGAGGATGGACAGCGGCCATTTGGCGTTCTCGACATTCCATTGGTTGATATCGACGACGCCACCTTTGCCAAAATCGGCGCAAGGCTTTCCCGTGTCTGCGTCAACCGAATGCAGCTTCGCGTCCATTGTGCCGATGTAGATGCGTTTCTGGCATGCTTGCGAAGCGTCCGGTGCATCTGCCTGCCAGTAAGCAACGCCGCGGTTCTTGAGGTCGGGCTGCGTCAACGCTTCAAGAACAGCGTGGGTGTCATAGCTCCACTTCACCTTTCCCGTATCGGGTTCAAGGGCAAAAATCCGGTAAAAGGGCGTGCCAAGATAGACTGTGTTGTTAACGAAAAGCGGCGTCGCCGACCACACTGTTGGCGGAAGATCGGCCTGCGCGCCGGAGGCCGGCGGGCGATTGTGCATTCCAGAAGGAGGTGGGCCACCAGCCGACACATCACCTGTATGGGTGCGCCACGCCATTGTGAGATTACCCACATTCTGGGGGGTGATTTGCTTGAGAGGTGAATATTTTTGCGCCGCAAGATCACCGTTGTAAGTGCTCCACTCGACGCTCTGGGCCTGGAGTTCGCCACAAGTTGCCGCCAAGGTCACAACAAACAACGCCGACGATAAATACTTTGTCCACATCACGTCGATCACCATTGCAAAAGCTTGGTTCAGGCAAACGCGCGACGCCGTCTGAACACGTGAAGAATCCAGCCAAGAAGACTGACGAACATAAGGATCACAAGTGTTTGACTATGCAGGAGATATCCAGCGAATGATGTGCCGGCGATATTCAAGATTGAAGAGACAATGAAGAACACCCAGAGGAAGCCACCGCGCAACCTGGCGAGGGCGATGCCGAATATTGCAAGGAGAATGGTGGACGCGATCACCAGAAGGGTTCCTGGCTCACCGGCGATACCGCTATCGGGATTGAAATAGTTGAAGCCAGAAACGATCAAGCCGCCGAGCGATGCCAGCACCATGAGTGCGGCTCCGGCATCATTAAGGATCCCCGAAATTCTGTTCATCGCCCCTCGCTATGACAGTATTGTCGGAAGCGGGCAGTAAAGTCTAGTTGATTTTTACGTGGTAGCTCTTTTGATCAGTCTAATGGCAGTAGTCGCCAAATCTAAACAATGATGCGTAAGTCGCCCCCAAATTTTAGCTTGAACAGAGATGCTAGTCGTCTTGTCCGGTTGGAAGGCGACGAGGCAAGGATCAATCGAGAGCAATCTCTGGATGTTGCATTATGATACACGGATACGTCAAACGGTGATGCCAGGTTAACCCGTGGTCAGTAGATGCCGTGGCATGAGCCAGCCGATCAGCTACAAACGCCACCGCTTTCCACCTCAGCTTATTCCGCATGCGGTGTGGTTGTATTACCGATTTCCTTTGAGCTTGCGCCTAGTTGAGAAACTGGTTCTGGAACGCGGCATCGTGGTCTCCTACGATCCGCAGCTGGGCCGTGAAATTCGGCCCTCAGGCGGACGTCAGAGCCCTGGTCCGCGATCCATTGAAGGCCGACTTTCCGGCCGGAGTAACGGTCGTTAAGAGGGACATCATGGACGTGGAGTCGCTGCGCAGGGCGCTGTCGTGAGTGACCACGCTGTTCCTACTCAATGCTGGCGGCTCTACTCTACGCAGTCCTTCGCAGCGTCACCTTGCGCAGCCGCTGTCTGGTCACCCTTCTGTTGAGCTTGTACATCTTGCCCCGACGTGGCCAGATTCTTGTCTACATCGCCTCCCTGGTCGGCGAGGGGTGTTGTTTTACCGGATTTCTTAGCGGCGTCTGTGCTGGTGGTTGTTGTACCAGTGCTCGCCGCGCCCGTTTGGGTCTTGCTGTTGGCAGCATTCTCCATTGGAGCATGTGTGCCGTCCTTTGAGATGCCCTTCTGAGTTTCGTTTTTGACGGAGCCTGTCGTGTCAGGACAGGCCGCAATTGCCGTGCCGGATGCAAAAGCTGTAGCCGCGATGGCGGTTATAATTAAAGCGATGGATTTCATTTTGAATTCTCCTCCTTGGTTATAAGGAAGAAACCAACTACTGCGAAGAATGTTCCTAATTTGTTTCAGTTTCGCGTTGGAAATCGCACGCGGACAACAACGCGGGAGCAAGCCACCGGGCAGATCGAGAATCTCATTGCATTCGTTTGCCTGGTCATCGACCGGGCACGTTCGTCGGCGATACGCCTTGATCGCGTCGAGAGAGAGGAAGGCAATCACAGCCGCGATGTCTTTTGGTTCGTGACCAATGGTTTATGACAGACAATCCACGCGCTGTAAGTAATCTGTTTTGGGATGAACGACAATGCCGGCCGGATGGGATAGACGCTCGCCTGCCATTTCGTTGGCCAGGATCGGAAACCGGATAAACTCTCCTGTCCGTCATGCCATCGTGTCCGGTTGACACGACCAACATTGTCTCATCCGAAACGCACGTGCCGGGAGGGGGTTCCATTTCAGTTTCATGCGAAACGTGCACACGAGATCGTTATTGATAATGATTCCCGCTGCCCCAATTGGTCGCCGAAAGAGACGAAGGCTGTGCAGGATTGCGTGCGCAGCGATCGTCCTTTTAGTTTTTTTCTCCTATCGGTGATATCGAATTTCTGATCTTTATGGACTTTATAGTATCCCTGACATCATGGGCCCCACGAAAAAATCATAGGCATGCCGATCGACACATATGTCATCCTTCTTGCATTGTTTGGCCTCGTGATATTGCTGACAGCATGGCTGCCAATGGTACTGAAGGAGTTTCCGCTGTCGTTGCCTATTATATGCATCGCCTTCGGAACGCTATTTGTCTGGACGCCTCTGTCGACGATCGTCGGCTCCAATCCTCTTGATAGCCGTTACATTACCGAAAAGGTGACGGAGTTTGTCGTCATCATCTCGCTGATGGGAGCGGGCCTCAAAATCGACAGGCCGCTGAGTTGGCAGAACTGGATGACCACTTGGCGTCTGCTTGCCATCTCAATGCCCCTCACGATTATTGCAATTGCCTTGCTCGGCTGGAGTCTCCTTGGTCTCGGATTGGCATCTGCGCTTTTGCTTGGCTCTGCACTGGCTCCGACCGACCCCGTTCTTGCCAGCGATATTCAGGTTGGCCCGCCCCAATCGGGGGAAGAAGGAGAAGTGCGGTTCTCCCTGACTTCGGAAGCGGGTCTCAACGACGGGTTGAGTTTCCCTTTCGTACATCTAGCCATCGCTTTTGCGCTTGCAAGCCAGACGGGGGAACCGTGGTTCCGCGACTGGCTGCTCGTCGATGTTTTTTGGAGACTCGCCGCAGGTGTCGGATTGGGATGGCTGGCGGGAAAGGTCCTGGGTATCTTGACGTTTCACCTGCCGAGACGAGCGAAACTCGCCCGGACTGGCGACGGATTTGTAGTGCTGGGTATTACGTGCCTGAGTTACGGTCTAGTAGAGATGGCCCATGGTTATGGCTTTGTCGGGGTGTTCGTTACTGCCCTGACGCTCCGAGCCGCTGAACGGGAAAGCGGCTATCACGCAAACCTTCACGATTTCGCCGAACAGATCGAGCGGCTTTTGATGATGGTCGTGCTCGTGTGTTTCGGGGCGGCCATCGCGGAAGGATCTGTTTTCCGCGCATTCGACTGGAGAGTTGGCGCCGTGGCATTGTTGATCATTTTTCTCGTTCGTCCGCTGGCGGGCTGGCTTGGCTTGGTTGGAAGCCAGATCCCAGGAAAGGAAAAAGCGGTCATAGCAGTTTTCGGCATCCGGGGTCTGGGATCGTTTTACTACGTTGCCTATGCAACCGGCCATGCCGCGTTCAACAAACCTGATGTCTTGTGGGTGACCGTTTCGCTCGTCGTTTTGATATCCGTAATACTCCACGGCATCGCTGTGACACCAGTCATGCAGCATCTTGAACGAAGCCAGGGTTGAAGTAACCGGACTGGCGGAACGCATATCGATATGATCGAGTGCGCATCTGCACGATACCAGACTATGCCTCCCGCTTTCTCCAAGCCGGGATGCTTTTGTGTTTCCCGCTTCGAAAGAAGCTCTTCGGAAGGTTGCAACATGATGTTTGAGGGCTTTGCTTTGGAGACCATAGAGCTACCTGACGCGAACCTGCGCGTCCGCCATGGCGGCTCCGGACCTCCGGTCCTGCTGTTGCATGGCCATCCCCGGACCCACGTGACTTGGCATCGTGTTGCGCCGCTGTTGGCTAAGACCCACACAGTGGTTTGTCCTGATTTGCGCGGCTTCGGCCAATCCTCCAAACCCGCAGACACTCCTGACCATTCCGGTTCATCCAAGCGTGCCAAGGCATGGGACTGCGTGGCGCTGATGCGCAAATTGGGTTTCGACCGCTTTGCCGTCGCGGGTCATGACCGCGGGAGCTACACCGCTTTTCGCACCGCCATGGATCATCCGAATTCGGTCTCCCATCTTGCCATACTGGACGGTGTGCCGATCATCGAGGCACTGGAGCGTTGCGACAGCCGTTTCGCCACAGCTTGGTGGCACTGGTTTTTCTTCGCCCAGCCCGAAAAGCCCGAGCGCGCCATCCTGGGTGATCCGGACGCGTGGTATGGAGGCTCGGTGGAAAAAATGGGGGTGGAAGCCTACGTGGATTATCGGGCGGCCATCCACAATCCTGCAACGGTTCATACAATGATCGAGGATTATCGAGCTGGCCTCGGCATCGACCGAGAACATGATGAAGCAGACCGACTGGCCGGGCGTCGTATCGCGTGTCCAACGCTTGTCTTGTGGTCGCTGCAAGATGACCTTGAACAACTCTATGGCAACGTTCTTGATGTCTGGCGGCCATGGACGACTACCTTGCGTGGACGTGGGATTGATTGCGGACACCACATGGCGGAAGAAGCCCCGGAAGAGCTCGCGCGTGAACTCCTGGAGTTTCTGGCGGAGACGTAGGTCTCTCCCAATCTTCTGCAACATTTGATTGTCTCGATATCCTGCTGACTTCTCGCTCAGTCTGGCAAATATGCAGCAGGCACTGAGTTAGATGATTTTGCGTCCCTCTGTCGCAATCACACGCAAGACCGACCAGTTATACGTCCGGGAGTTGTCAGGAATTACCCGGAATGGCAACGCCATTCGAAGAGAGAAGACATGTAAGCATAGCGACCAATTCGCCATTGCTGAACGGTTTCCTGAGAACGGCATGGCCGTTGTAGCCGTCCCAAACATCCTGAACGCTGTTGCCGGTGGAAAAGACAAACGGAACGCCGCGTGCGGCCAGCGCGTCGGCTACAACTCGGCTGTTCTTGCCGTTGAGATTCATATCCAGCATGGCAGCGTCGAACACTTGCACATCGATCAGGGCAATGGCCTGATCGATCGTGGCGGCCGAGGTCACCGACTCGCATCCGATGTCGGCCAGCATGTCTTCAATCATCATAAGGATCAGCATTTCATCCTCAATTACGAGGACGCGGCGACCGGTAAACAAGTTATCCTCCACTTATCCTCCACGAGTAGCTTGTGGCGCGGGAATGTTGATCGTGCAGACCACGCCGTCTGGCCGATAGCCGAGGTGCACCGTGCCTTCCAGTTCCTGGGCCAGACGGCTCTCGATCATGCGTGAGCCGAAGCCTTTATGTGACGGTGTCGCAACAGGCGGGCCGTCCTTCTCCTGCCAGATCAGAGTCAGTCGGCCGCCCTGCGCCGGCTCGATCTTCCAATCGATCAGCACTGATCCCGTGTCATTTGAAAACGCACCATACTTCACGGCATTGGTCGCAAGTTCGTTGAACGCAATGCCAAGGGCCAAGGCTGCTTTTGGCGGGAAAAGGATCTTCTCGCCGGTAATGACAATGCGCTGTGCACGACCGTCCGTGACCCCGAATGGTTCCAAGGCATCGTTGACCACATCGAGCAACCCGGCGCTTTCCCAGTTCTTGCGAGTCAACAAGTCGTGCGAGCGGGATAATGCCGATAGACGCGAGTCGATGGCGTCTCGAATTGCCTTGGGATCAGACGTTGCCCGCAACACCTGCCAGACAATCGATTGCACCGTCGACAGGGTGTTTTTGACGCGATGGTTGAGTTCATTGATGAGCCTTCTGGAATGTGCCTCCTCCTCCTTGTGTTTAGTGAGATCAGCGAAGGAGGCGAAATGCTGAACAATCTCCCCGCGTTCATCCCGAACCGGGCTAATGAAGATTGCGGCCCAGAATTCGCTGCCGTCCTTGCGACGGTAGCGAATTTCCGATCCCCCTGCCGAATTGCCCTCAAATTCGGATGCAATCGTTGCCAGCGATCTAGCATCGGAGGCTTGTGCCAACAGAAAATTGAAACTTTGGCCCAGCACTTCGTCCCGATCGTACCCGGTCAGAGAAAGAAAGCTGTCATTGGCAAAAATTATCGGATTGTCAGGTTCCTTCGCGTTCGTAAATACCATCGCCATTCGCGTCGTTTCGGCGGCAACGACGAATGGACCGAGGTCGTCATGAACACGCTCAACATCGGCTTCAGCGTCCTTCTGTTCTTCGGACTTGATTGTTATTGTCGCCATATCAAAGCTCGATCTTGTTGGGCAGCCAACGCCAGGATGTGATGTATAGCGAGATACTTTCTTTGCAGAAAACCAATCCCCTTTGGGTAGGCAAGATCACTCTCGATCCTAGTGGAAACGGGAATATCATTGGTCATCTTAGCACTAAATTGGCTTGTCATGCATGCGTTCACTCATACGATGTCCGATCGTTCCATTGGAACAATAAGCGGTGCGGAACGTTGATTGAGATCGGAGTGTTGTCGCGGCCATGCCCTGCTGAGCGCATGGGTCGTAGAGACTAAAGCACTCATAGGAAACCTACATGGATATCACCACACTTCTTATCATAGTTCTTATTGTATTTCTGCTTGGCGGAGGCGGCTGGTACGGCCGCGGACGCTGGTACTGAGCAACGCCCTCCCTGAGTGACTCGAGTGGAATGTCGGATACGAATTTATCCGGAATTGCCATCACGAAGCCACACAGCTGATGACATGGAGCACCGCACGAACAACCTTGTCTGGCTGGAGCAGTCGCCATTGTTTTCTTCATACTCGGATACTTGGCCCTCGCACCCACGGAGTTGTGAGGGCTTCTCATTAGATGCGAAATTCACCTATGTCTTCGTCTGCCGTTTCGGGAGCTGACAGCGTTCGCGCGGATGCCTTGCAGGGCGCAAACCAGGCTTCGATCATTTCAGCTTCTGTCCCATGGACTCAGCTCATGAAGCTATGCGGTTCGGCGCTCTCGGGCAATGTTCGAAACCACGGTTTCCTGATTGGCGGCGATCCAAGCCAGGACTTCCGCATCGCGCAACCCCCGGTCGAATAGTTTCATGACTGTTCGAGCCAAGCGGTTGGCGTTTTCATGAGTGGATGGGCAACGGCCAAGCAGTTCGGACGCCTTTGCATGCGCGCATTGCATTACATCCCAGTCGTGGGATGAATAGGTCAGCTGATTTACCAGGTGAAGCACGATGTTCTCCCCCGTTTGCGTTTCGGCGGGAGCAAATCTGGTCTCTCAATCGTCAGTGGCCAAGAAGATGCCTGACGATCGCAACAGTATACGCCTGTTTCGAAGGATTACGAATTGTTTCTGGAAATCGGGGATTTCAGATGATTGGAACAAACGCCGCTACGGATGGTTTTGTGCTCACAAGGCGACACAAGATGAGTGACGGTGAAAAGAAACCACAAAACGCCAAAGTGGTCAGAGAACAACTGGACCGGCCTGACTTGAGGGATGCGCTTCACAGTCGCCATAAGCCCGTTGCGAATGACGAGCGGTTCGAAGATTTGCTCAGGCAGTTGCGCGACAAAGAGCCAAAATAGGAAGACCAATGTTCGCTTCGGTAGATGATGATCGCGGTGGCGATCCAAGCACTACTATGCCGATTTTGGTCTGGCTCTGACTGACTATGAAAAAAGAACCAATACCTGAAATCGATTTGATCACGGACTTTCGTCGTGTTTTCCTTGGCCGGACGCTTTCTCCCTTGGATCTCTCGCCGCAGCGAAATGTTAATCAACCGCCCAATTCATTCCCGATCCAACCCCGTTTCCGTTTGCCCGTACGGGAGCGCCTCCAGCCGGATCTCGGCCAAGCTCCTGAACTCTCCATCCGGGTACTTTTCGAGGTAGGCTTCGAACATTGGACGGAGATCAGTGTCCTTGATGGAATTCCAGAACTCGAGTTCAACCGTGCGGTCTTCCGATGAAGATTGTCCGGAAGTCGACGGATTAGCCAGACGAGCCTGAGCCAATGTTGCGAAGTCTCCTTCCGGAAACTGCGCCAGATAGGCTTGATACTCGGACGGATCGTCGCTCGCCTGTACCGATTGCCAGAACGCGAGTTCGACAGCATCGGTATTGGCCGCGACTGTCGGGTCGCTGGCATCTACCAAGTGAACGCCCTCGGTCGATGACGCGAGGGGCTCTGCAGGGGCCAATTCCGTCGTTCCACTCGGGTCGAAACAGACGCGGAAGACACGCACCGGTCGCGCAATGTTCTTAACGCGGTGTTCGCCGAGGTCCTCGAACTCACAATCCATTCGATCGCGCAGATGATCGCGTACGCCCCGTGTCACACAGATACCACCCGGCTCGGCGATCGCCTCGAGGCGCGCGGCGACGTTGACGCCATCGCCGAAGATGCCGCCATCTTTGACCATCACATCGCCGACATTGATCCCGATGCGCAGCAACATTCTGCTCTTGGCTGGCAGGGCGGCATTGGCCTTGGCCAGAGCCTGTTGGATGGAAACGGCGCAATGGACCGCATCGACGACGCTTGCGAACTCGGCCAATACGCTGTCGCCGGCGGTACCGGAGATTTCCCCCCGACCCGTCGCAATTTGCGCATCGATAATACTGCGATGCGCTGACAACGTCGCAAGGGCTCGCTCCTCGTCATCGTGCATCAGGCGCGAGTATCCTTCGACATCTGCAGCCATGATGGCAACCAGCTTGCGTTCGAGGGGAGGGGCTTCGACCGTGGGCATGTTGCTTGATTGTGCTCCCTGGTTTGCTTTACTCATCACTTTTCATGTCATGGCCCGAGTGGTCGCTTTCGATGGTGAACACGCCAGCGCGCAATATATTCGTCAATTTGGGGCCTACGCTGCCGTTGATCCATCGCATGCTTATGGGGGACCTGTTCCGCTGCGGCGGAGAGGATGCGGAACGGGGCAAGGCGGCGCTGCTCAATCCAAGAGACTGACCGCAGGTGTTCGGTAACGTCTGTACCGCAAGCTGGATTCGATTACCTGCGTCAGCCGCCTCTGACGCTTTAATTCGAGACAGGAAGCACTCATGAAAGTATTGTCGTGGGGCACAACAGGAGTATGACTGCCTTGTCACAAGATCCGAAAGCCAGTCTTCGCACAGCAGCGTTGGACTTCCACCAATTTCCCAAGCCGGGTAAGCTTGAAATTACGCCAAGCAAGCCATTGGCCAACGCGCGCGACCTCGCACTAGCCTATTCGCCTGGAGTTGCAGCACCATGCGAGGAAATCGCTGCTGATCCGGAGAAGGCCTACGCCTATACGTCCAAGGGCAATCTTGTGGCTGTCATTTCCAATGGCACGGCCGTGCTGGGTCTAGGTAATATCGGGGCGTTGGCCAGCAAGCCCGTCATGGAAGGCAAGGCCGTTCTCTTCAAGAAATTCGCTGGGATCGATAGCATCGATATCGAGGTGAATGAGAGCGATCCCAAGAAATTTATAGAGATAGTTGCGCCGCTGGAGCCCAGCTTCGGGGGGATTAATCTTGAAGACATCAAGGCTCCGGACTGCTTCGATATTGAAGAAAGCCTGAGGGAGCGGATGAATATCCCCGTGTTCCACGATGATCAGCACGGCACGGCTATCATCGTTGCTGCGGCCGTTCTAAATGCCATGAAGCTGGTTGGAAAAAATATCGCCGATGTGAAGATCTGCACATCGGGCGCGGGTGCCGCGGCGATAGCATGCATGAATATGCTGATAACAGTGGGTGCACAGCGGGAAAACATCTACCTGGCGGACCGGCAGGGGCTCGTTACCAAAAAGCGCGCAAATTCCGTGGACCCCTGGCGCGGCGCGTTTGCTCAGGACATACACGCCACCGAACTGGCAGAAGTCATGGTCGGGGCCGACATCTATGTTGGATTGTCGTCAGCGGGCGCTCTGAAACCTGAAATGATCCGTGAGATGGCGCGTGATCCCTTAATCCTGGCATTGTCGAACCCGATACCGGAAATCATGCCGGAACTGGCAATCGCCGAACGGCCCGATGCGATGATCTGTACGGGAAGATCCGACTATCCCAATCAGGTCAACAACGTCCTGTGTTTTCCTTTCATCTTTCGCGGTGCATTGGATGCAGGCGCAACAACCATAAACGACGATATGAAACGGGCGGCGGCCTATGCCATCGCGCAATTGGCGCACGAGCCTGTTCTGGAATCCCTGGGAACTGAGGCGTCGGCTATTTTCGGCAGTGGCTATCTCATTCCGTCCCCGTTTGATCAGCGTTTGATTTTGCGCATTGCTCCAGCAGTGGCGCAAGCCGCGATGGACAGCGGGGTATCGCGCCGTCCGATCCAGGACATGCGCGCCTATCAGGACAGTCTGAAGCGTTTCGTCTTCCGGTCTGGATTGGTCATGAAACCCATGATCGAGCGCGCTCAAGGACAGGGAAAGCGAATTGCGTTTGCGGACGGTGAAGATGAGCGTGTGTTGCGCGCCACCCAAGTGATACTGGAAGAAGCCATCGGGCGGCCCATTCTTATCGGCCGACCCTCCGTCATCGAACAACGGATAGAACGCTTCGGCCTTACAATTAAACCCGATCGCGATTTCGACATCATCAACCCTGAAGACGATCCGCGGTATCGCGACTATGTCAGCCTCTTTCACAATTTGGTCGGGCGCAAGGGCGTATCGCTCGACACAGCCCGTAC
>Ga0193743_1001696_pt1 | contig 16152 bp, 10 predicted proteins | sample L2c2metaG_FD_143038 | JGI IMG/M metagenome (GOLD analysis project Ga0193743, IMG submission 143038) | Soil microbial communities from a riparian zone of the East river system, Colorado, United States - L2c2 | ecosystem: Environmental > Terrestrial > Soil > Riparian zone | place: USA: East River...
CCGTAATATCCGCTGCTAACGGAGAATACGAGTTCGTCGGCTTGCCCGTAGCCGACTACAAACTTGAGGCGACCGCAAAGGGATTCAAGGCGGAAATTCGAATGGGCGTGGCTCTAACGGTTGGCGCGACGATCACCGTGAATCCCTCCCTCCAGCTTGGAAACGCAGCAGAAACGGTCGTGGTCACCGGCCAGCCGCCTCAGGTGGACACGAGCTCCCCAACTGTGAGCGGACTTGTCGCGGAGCACGCGATCCGTGAACTTCCTCTCAACGGACGCGACTGGTTGCAACTGGCGACGCTCCAGGCAGGCGTCACGGGCGGCCTCGGTCAGCAATCTACGGAAGGGTCACCGACGAATTCACGAGCAGCACGCGGCAATGGAGAGAATCTCTACATTACCGGCAATCGCCCCACCGAGAACCTCTATCTCGTCGACGGTCTTATCGTCAACGACTACGCGAACGGGAGCCCCGGCAGCGGATTGAACACTAATTTAGGTGTGGACGCCGTGCGCGAATTCGCGGTGTTGACCAGCGGTTTCTCGGCACAATACGGCATGACCTCAGGTGGCGTGGTCAACGCTGCATTCAAGTCCGGCACGAACCAGCTTCACGGGACCGCTTTCGGATTTTTCCGGAACAGCGCCCTGGATGCGCGCAACTACTTCGATGGACCCACAATTCCACCGTTCCATCGCTATCAATATGGGGCTGCCGTCGGTGGACCAATCAAGAAAGACAACACTTTCTTCTTCGCGAACTTCGAAGGTCTCAACCAAGCCCTTAGCTTGTCAGAAAACTCCCTTACTCTTTCCGACTCAGGGCGCAACGGCATTGTTCCCAATCCCGACGGTTCAGGCAACATTACCGTCCCGATCTCTCCCAGCACGCAGCCGTTCCTGGCACTGTTCCCGGTTGCAAATGGAAAGGACAACGGCGATGGCACTGCTTTTTACGTTTTTCCCGGCGCGCAGACAGGAAGCGAATACTACGTTGTGGGCAAGATTGACCACAACTTCAGCGCGGCTACCAACATTTCGGCGAGTTACCAGTGGGATAACTCTTCGCTCGTAGCGCCAGATCCCTTCAATCAGAAGCTGACCGGCTCGCCTGCCAGCCATGACAATTTCGTTGTTTCCCTGCAACACTTCTTCACTGCGAACGTTTTGAACACGGCCCGCCTGGGGTTAAGCCACACATTCGCCACCGATTCGGAGGATGTTTCTGCCTTGTCACCGCTCGCCACCAATACTCAATTGGGCTTCCTTCCCAAGCTCCCAGTCGGCGTGCTTACGGCCGGAGCCCTGCTCACAGCCGGCGGTCTCGGGGCGTCCGGGGCGGACGTGTTTCACTTCATTTCTTACCAGGCGGCCGACGACCTCAGCTGGGTCGATGGGAGACACACGCTGCAATTCGGCTTCAATTTTGAGCGAGTCGCCGATAACTTTAGCTCGGTCAATCTACCCTTCGGCGAGTGGGACTTCGGTTCGATCCAGGACCTTTTGCAGAACATACCTCAGTCCTTTTCGTCCGACTTTCCCGGGACCAACGGCGGACGCAGCCTGAGGACTGATGTTTACGGAGCCTACGCTCAGGATATTATCCGCGTCAGCCCAAAGCTCACAGTCACTGCCGGTCTGCGTTATGAGACAAATACCCCAGTGTCGGAAGCTAACGGCAAGGTGTCGCTTCTGTTGAACCTCACCGATGCTACTCCCAGGCTGGGCGGCTCTTTCATCGGTAATGCCAATCGACTGAACTTCGCCCCACGTGTAGGAATCGCGTACGACCCGTTTGGAAACGGCAAGACGTCGATCCGTGCCTCATACGGGATCTATGACGTGATGCCTTTGCCGTACCTCTTTGTGAATCGAACGCACGCTACGCCATTTTTCGTGACAGGAGTCGCGCAAGCGCCTCCCGGTAGCGACTTCCCCGCTAACGGACTGAGCTTGCTCACCCCGGATAAGGCAGAAGCGGCTTACGTTCAACAGAACCCCCCACGCGGCTATAACCAGGCATGGAATCTCACGATCCAGCAGCAAGTGACATCGAATACGGCGTTGATGGTCGGCTATGTCGGATCGCACTCCGTACACATCCCGGTGAACATCGATGATATGGACCAGGTTCCACTGGCGGATGTCACGTACGGTCCCAATGGCCAACTCCATTTTCCAATCCCACCAGGTGGTAAGACCAGTTTGATCCAGCGAATTAACCCCCAGTATGGTCGCATCGAGGGAATGGTGTGGAGCGACTATTCGGCCTACAACGGTCTGCTCGTGAACGTGAGTAGACGGTTGATCCACGGATTAGCTTTCCAGGGTACGTATACCTGGTCGAAGATCATGGACGAGGGCTCATCTACATTCAGCGATAACGAATACAACAATACGGTGGGGCCTTCCTATGCATTTGACCTGGCACTCCAGAAAGGAGTCTCCGACTATAACATCACGAACAACGCCATACTGAATGCTCAGTGGAATATCCCGGTTCCCAGCGCTCTACACGGTGCGGCGCAGGCCGTTCTAGGAGGATGGCAGCTCGGCGGGATCTTCCAGTTCCATTCCGGCATGCCCTTCTCGGTCAGATTGACTTCGGATCAAGCATTTACGGGCAATAGTCGCACGCACAGCAGTGCTGGAGGCCAGAGGCCGGATTTCAAACCCGGCCCCGGCTGTTCGACGAACGCGATCAACCCCGGCCATCCATCGAATTACATCAAGGTAGACTGTTTCTCCTTCCCCGCGCCAGGAGTGCTTGGGGATCTGGGACGTAACACATTGAGTGGACCCAGGTTCGCGGACTTCGACACATCTCTCTTCAAAAACATTTCCTTTATTTCTGACAAATACAGCCTGCAGCTCCGCGGGGAATTTTTTAATGTGCTGAATCATACTAACTTTGGCACCCAAGCTGCCGGGTTATTCAACAGTTCGGGAGGTGTGCTGACGTCGGCCGGTCAGTTGCCAGCGCCAACCTTGACGACTTCGCGACAGATCCAGTTCGGAGCGAAGTTCATCTTCTAACTTGTCCAAAGAGCAACGAAGGAAGGCCGGCATCCCCCTTACGGGGGCCGGCCGTGTCAAAGGGTCATCAATGAGGAGCCTGGGAGATATTTCAAGCAATCTCAAGGGAAGAAATTCTCCCGTTTGCAGGGGCAGAATTCGCGCCCTACGATTACCGCGTTTGCATCTGCTACTTATGCTCACTGTTCTGCCTGTCTTGGCGATGGGCCATGCGTCTCCGGTTCTGGAGCCTAAGACCCGCATCACCATACCAAATGTTACCGGACGCATGGATCATCTCGGAGTCGATATCAAGGGCCATCGACTTTTCGTAACTGCGTTTGACAACCACACCGTCGAGGTAATCGACCTGCAATCGCGCCAGACAGTGCGAACGCTTTCGAATTTTGGAAATCCCCAGGGATCCCTCTACGATCCTTCTACGAATCATCTGTTCATCTCCAGCAGCGCGGACGGCACGGTGAAGATCTTCAACGCGACCACGTTTGAGATGCTGGCGACTGTGAAGCTCTCGAGCGATGCGGACAATATGCGCTATGACAATCACAGCAACAGCGTGGTCGTTGGCTACGGTGGAGAAAAGTTCCTGCGCGGAAAACCTGTGAGGGGACACGGAGACGGCGCGCTGGCGTTTCTGGATTCCACGGGTAAAAAGACCGGAGAAATTGCCCTCGACGCCCATCCCGAATCGTTTCAACTTGAAAAATTCGGAACGCGGGTCTTCGTGAATGTTCCGGATCACAAGGAAGTCGAGGTCGCTGACGTTCTCAAACGCAGCGCGCTGGCCCGTTGGCCTATTCCAACTTGCACGGATAATTTTCCGATGGCCCTCGACGAAGTCCATCATCGCCTGTTCGTTGGATGCCGCACACCTTCCCGCTTGCTCGTCTTCGATACGGGAAACGGCAAAATCGTCGCGTCGCTTCCCATCGTCGAACATACCGACGATCTGTTCTATGACGCAAGTAAAGCCCGAATTTACATTCTCGGCGAAGGCTTTATTGAGGCCTGGCAGCAGGAAGACCCAGATCGTTATGACAAGATTGAGCATTTCTCTACGCCGCCGAATTCTCGAACGGGTCTCTTCGTGCCCGGCTGGGGAAAACTCTTTGAAGCTGTCTCCCACCACGGCACGCGGGACGCCGAGATTCTGGTGTATGAGACAAGATGAGGCGCACGGTCCGTTCAGTCGCCAAGGACCGGGCTTACAACAACCTCACGGCAGATCCAGTTCGGAGCGAAGCTCATCTTCTAATCGGATCCACCGGTTTACGCATAACCAGGGACAAGAGGAAAATTAGTGAAAAGCCCAAAAGACATCGCAAACGATCTAAAGGCCGGTAGCATTTCCCGGCGAGATTTTGTCAAGCGTGCTGCTGACGGCGCATTCAGTCTGGCAGCGACGTACTCTCTGCTCGGTCAGGTTGCCCAGGGGCAGACCCAGCCGTCGGCCTCGGGCCACACGGGTCATGCCCATCACCATGCCCAAGAGGCGAGCGTCAACGACAACTACAATTTCAATCAAACCAACCTCGACCCGTATGCGGAGTGGCTGAAAACGGAAGGAATCCCGGTTTATCGGGAGTTCGCGGTCACGGACCTGCGTGCTCTCGAGCTGAGGCCCTGGAGTAGAGTGGGCGGGCTTGGAGCACACGTCAATCTCATCGGGGGCGAAGGAGTGAATACCGCCTACGTCTGCGAGCTGGCCCCCGGCACGGCCACGAATCCTCAGCGCTATCTTTTCGAGGAGACGATCTACTTTCTCGACGGGGAGGGCGAATCTCAAATGTGGGCACCCAGAGGGCAAAAATACTCGGTGCAGTGGAAGGCAGGCAGCGTTCTTGGGCCGCCGCTGAACATGTGGCGGCGGCACATCAACCGGGGCAGCAAGCCGGCCCGCTTCCTGTCGGTCAACAACGCTCCGGTAGTGATTGATCTGTTTCACAACAGCGATTTCGTCTTCAACAACGACTATGTATTCCGCGATCGTTTCGATGAAGCGGGCGACTTCCTGAAGAGCGGCGATGACAAGATGCAGATGAAGAGCGTTGAGAGCGCGGGAAGTTCGAAGCACGTACACACATTTCGCGGTAGCTTCATTCCAGATGCACGCTCGATCGGTCTCAAAAAGTCCGCGTCTCGCGGCAAAGGCAATTCCAGAATTGAGCTGGAGCTCTCAAACAACACCATGCAGACGCACATCTCGGAGTTCTCCACCGGGACGTACAAGATGGCGCACCGGCACGGCCCGGGATCCCATGTGGTAACGCTGAACGGCCAGGGATACACGCTGTTCTGGAAGGGATCGACCCGTTACTCCGACGCCGTGGAGAAGAAGCGAGTCGACTGGACCGATGGAAGCCTCTTCGTCCCGCCTGACGGCTGGTTCCACCAGCATTTTAATACTGGCCGTGATTCCGCGCGGTACATCGCTCCGAACTGGGGAGGCGACGGAAGGTGGTTTATGGAGGCGATCGGTGGTGGAGGCTACACGCATCTGCTGGATTCGGTGGATGTGAAGAAGGGTGGGAACATGATCGAGTACGAGGATGAAGATCCGCAGGTGCGCGAGATGTATGTCGCCGAACTGAACAAGTCGGGAATTAAGTTCAACATGGATACAAAGGAGAGGGTTTCGGAGTGAAGCCCCAATCCGGCTGGGTATCTCCCTTGATGCTCAGGCATTGTGCTGGTCCGCCGAGGCGCCGATAAAGATATCGGCACCTCGGAGTTCGTGACCTAAGGGCTAGCGTGACGGGGATGGAAGAAAACGCTCATGCAGACCACCTTAAGGCCAGCCGCGGGAGTATCGCACTCACATCCGCGGATCCAATGTGTTTGGCCGTTCAGACCTTGAAGAACTTACTGACCTCACGTGGAAACAACTCCTCGACCGCCACCGTGCGCTGGGTGAGTCCCTGCTCGCCGCAGTACTGCAGAAAGGCATCGAGGGTATGCCGATTGGCTTCGATTCCGTAGGGCCAGAAGTCGTCTCCCAGGATCTCCCGGGCGTGGTCATACGCCTCATGCGACCATGGGATGGCGATCCGCGAATTGACTATACTAGAGAGACGCCTCAGGCTGTTGTTCTTCGCTTCGTCAAACGCTCTAAAGAGATTCATCGCAATCCAGGCATGGCGGCTCAAGGTCTCATTCCTGATGACGATTGCGTGCATGATGGGGAAGACACGAGTCTCACGGTAGTAGGTCTCCTCGATTGACCGGTAGTCGGGCCAGAGGCGCGCAATTCGCGGGTCACGAGCCAGAAAGCCGGCGGGCTCTCGAGCGGAGATGATGCCATCGAGGTCACCAGACAATAACAGCTCATTGAGCGACCGGTCGTGAACCTGCTCGATCTTGGCTCCATCCGGAAGCGACAGGTCAACTTTTTCACTCCGCCCTGCCTGATTCACACCGCCCTGAACCCAATGGATTTCGGCGAGACGGATGCCACACTGATGCTGCAGGTAGGCGCGAGCGTAGATTCCCGCCGTCTGTGCCCACTCTGGTACCCCGATGCGTCGCCCTGCCAAGTCTTCGGGGCCCTTGATGGCCGCGCCCGTGGCGATATAAATGGCCGATTGGCGGAAGACACGGGAGGGAAATACGGGGATGGCCCGAAACGGTGCGGTGCCTGTACCCACCATGGACACGTACTTCGCCATGGAAAATTCGGAGACGTCCCATTCCGAAAAAGAGAACATTCGGAAAAAGATCTCTTCAATGGGCAGCTCCATCGCCGTAAGCTCGATGCCTTCCGGACGAACCCGACCGTTGATCAGATCTCCAACATGGTCGTAGTTGCTGATTGCCATCGACAGTTGAATGCCCGGCATGAAGTCCCCTCGTTACGGTGATGTTCGCCCCTTCAAGCAAGGCATGCGCTTCGATTACGAGGATTGCATCCCAGCACGCCCATGCTGCGAAAGTTGACAAGCAGCATTAAGCGCCTTCGAGGAGATGGCCCCACTTTTGCAGGGTTGCGGCTCGAAGTTCCACGCTCGATTCGGCGACGGGCGGAAACTCATTCATCCATTCGTATGGCCGTACCGCCATGATGACAGCGCGGGAGTTGTGTGCCTCTCCCGCGCGTTTCCGAGGGTCCAGGGGACCGCTCCAAGCCTGGCGGATGAACTCGATGTCTTCGCTGGGATCGCAACGCGTCGACATCGCCCACAGAAGGTCGAAGGGGTTACTAGGGTCGATATCGTGGTCAACCACGACCACGAAGCGGCCGAGGTAATTTCCGGCGTGAACGTTAGCTGCCAACATGCCGGCCTGCCTCGCGTGTCCCGCGTAGGCCTGCTTGATGGAAATGACATTGAAGAGCCTTCCGCCACCGGATTCGTGACACCAGACGCCTTGGACGCCGGAGAGTCCGGCCCGCTCTACTTGGTCCCAGATCATCGCCGACTTGATGACACACTTACTGAGCGTGTAATCCGACGGGGGCCGCATGGGACAAGCCATGGTCAGGATCGGATCCTTCCGATAGTAGACTCGCTTCACGCGCATGACGTTATCAGCGCGGACCGCACTGGCATAGTACCCGGTCCACTCGCCGAACGGACCTTCGGAACGCAGATCGTCCAGCAGGATCTCGCCCTCGAGAACGATCTCCGCGGCCGCCGGCATCGGCAACCCGAAGACTTCGCTCTTGAGCGTTTCGAACGGAATGCCACGGTGGCCTCCCGCATGAGCAAACTCGGCGACACCGTAGTTCACTTCGTTGCCGGAGGAGAGGAACAGCAGCGGATCGTGACCGCAGCAGATAAGCACAGGGCAGGGCTTGCCCATTTTGAAGTATTTCTCGCGAATGATGCGGCCGTGTTTACCCGGCGACATCCACAATCCCAGGGTATTGCGGTCATGCACCTGGGCGCGGTACGTCCCGACGTTCACCCAGCCGGTATCGGGGTCCTTCATGATGACGAGGTCGGCCGTGCCAATATAGCGGCCGCCATCCAGCTCATGGAGAAAGGGCACCGGGAACTTGTAGAGGTCGACGTCTTCGTCGCGGTCGACATTTTCGAGCACGGGGCCGGAGTTCACGAACACGTTGTCTAGAAGGTCGAAGTTCTTCATGCGATCGCGATAGCCGCGGACTACATCCAGCGGGCGTTTCGACATCGGCAGACCGAGAGTCAGCGCAAGCCGCTGTGGCGAATTGGTCATCCCGGAGAGAACTCGAAAGCCGGGGGCGTAGCCCGGGATATTTTCGAACAGAATCGCAGGCGGATTCTCCGGGCGCGCATGGTAGATCATTTCCGCGACTGCGCCCATATCCAGGTTCCAGTCGACCCCAGAGACCCGTAAGAGTTCGCCTATCCCCTCGACGCGCTCCAGCCACTCGCGCAGATCAGCATGCGGTTGACCGAAGGCACCGAAGTCGGAGGGCGTAACTGTTTCCGTATTCTCTACTGCTTCCATGGTGTATCTCCTTCATTCCGAGTAGACCGGGCGAGACAGCGAAAAGCGATCCTGGGGCAGGCTCGTACTCCAGAGCCAGAATCATGAATATGCCGTTGGCTCCAGCGTTCTAGTTCGCGGAGGCATGGGATGGCTCAAGAAGTCCCGCGCGCATCAGGACGGGATCCAGGATCCGCGCGTATGCGTCGTCGAGCGGAACCAGCGGCAGGCGCAGCTCGGGAGCGTCGAGAAGTCCGAGCCGAGACATCATGTACTTGAGCGGAACGGGATTCGTGTCGATGAAAATTGATTGATTGAGCTCGAAGAGCTCGACGTGGATTGTGCGTGCGCGCTCGATATCAGCTTGCTGCACCGCTGAATAGAGCGCCGCCACCCGGGCCGGAGCTAGGTTCCCGACGGCGTTCATCAAGCCGCTGCCTCCAAGGATGAGCATGGGAAGACTGAGGGCTTCCACCCCGCAGAAAATGCGAAATTCGGGGCCGAGCGCTACCAGCAGCTCGGTCAACAACTCGAGATTCTGGTCCGCCTGCTTGAGTCCCACTAAATTGGGAAGCTGCTCCGCAATACTCACCACGGTCTGCGCCTTGATCGAGACGGCAGCACGCCCGGGGATGTGATAAATCATCAACGGAAGCTCGGTTCGCTGCCCCAGGGCGACAAAATAGTCCACCAGGCCTCTCTGTGAGGGCTTGATGTAGTAGGGCGTCACCACAAGCGCTGCATCGGCACCTGCCTGCTCTGCTGCCGCAGTGAGCTGAGCGGTTTCCGCGAAAGATTGCGAGCCGGTCGCAGCCACAACCTGGATTCTGCCGGCGGCGACCGACATCGCAATCTTGAGAAGCTCGGTGCGCTCAGCCACCGTGAGACTGCTAGGCTCCCCCGTTGTTCCCGCCACGACGATGCCATGGGAGCCCTGCTGGACTTGGCGCTCGACCAACTCCGCGAACTTGCTGTAATCGACACTCCCTCCCCGGAAAGGTGTGATCAAGGGAGGGAAGGAGCCGCGCAAGAAGGTCTTGTTCAGAGACATCATGAAAGAGGTCTACTCCTTACCGGGATCGAAGGTTGTGCGTTGGCGGAATCAGATGCCCGCGTGCGTAGGGGGAAGGTTGACGCTGACCGGGCTCGGCTCACCGAGTCCGGCCGGAGGTCAGGCTGGACGGTTCGTGGTAAATCCTTCATTTGCACCGAGCAGTTCAATTGGCTGATCGAGGCTCTCCTGCCACAGCAGCGAACCCATCCAGATATTGAGCGGGCTGTCCTGTACCGTGAGTTCGTAAACGTCTTCTTCGAGGGAGGCGTGGTTGTGGACGGCCCATCCGGGCGCGGAGAGCATCAGGTCTCCGGCCTTCCAGGGATACTTCACGCCCTCGACCACACTGTAGCCGCTTCCGGCGAAGTAGTAGTTGATGGCGGCTCCGGTGTGGCGGTGCGGACGGTCGACGATGTTCTTCGGCCGAATGGTCATGGTGGCGAAGAAGTTGCTCGTAGTCCCGTTGGTGCGTCCGGTGGCGGGGTTGTAGAGCAGGTACAGCCGGCGTCCACGGTAGGACTGGCCCAGCGATGCCAGCTTGTCCAACTCCGTCTTTACCCGCTGCCACGGAAAGTGGAGTGGAGCATGCTTCAAGACGTCCGGGTTAATCAGCTTCTCGTACGGCATCAGGAACGAGCCATCGTCGGAGATGGGAAAGGTGCCAAAGGGACTCTCCGCCGAGGAGTGCTCGTCATATTTCTTCTTCTTGAGTCCGTTCAACGGCGGCTCGTCTTCGACGATGTGCACCTTCATCTTTTCGAGCAGGGGAGAGTTGCTATAGGTCAGCCGCACCTGCAGATCGCTGGTGTTGTTGCGGTGCTCGTAGACTACCCAGGAAGGTGTGTTGAAGACGTCGTACTGCCCATACCGGATGACCTTGCCGTCGACCACCGACTCCCCACCTCCGCGAATGCAGAAGTTCACGAGCGAGGAGTTGTGCCGGATGGGCGTGGTGCGCTCGCCTGGCTGCAACACCGAGATCGAGACGTCAATGCCGGGAGCCAAACCTTCGCCTGCACCCGTGAGGGGATTGGCGATCCGCGAGACCCGCCTTCCGTTGGCCGGCATCGAAAGACCCGCCAGCCGCTCGATCTCCTGGTCGATCGCCTCTTTCGGAATCGTCACCGCCGGAATCAGATCCGGCGTCGTCTCCACCAGCCCCGTGCGATCCGCAAAGTAAAACCCGTTGTGCTCCATCTCCATCTTCCTTAGCCTCCTTGCTTCACTTCACTTTCCCACGCTGCCACGATGTGACCCGCTGGGGTAGGGAAAATCTCTAGCCCGGCCCGAATCGAGAGCCTGAATCCGAATTGCGCGGGGTCGAAGGAACTTGCCCCATTCGAGATCAGTCTTTTCAACGACAGCCACTATAGCATGAGGTCAGAACTTAGACCAAAGCAAAGCAATTTTCGGTGTCACTCCGGGCCTTCGGAGGCAATTCGTGTCAAATTTGCCCTGAACCCACCCAAAGATGGGGTGCATTGACAGTAGCTTTATAGCAAAGGTATAAAGTTAATCCTTATTAAGAAAAAAGGCCCAGAGGCGAGGACACAGTTTGCAGCTCTGCGAAACGATGATTCGACGCTAATGCTGGATAGCCACGGATTCCTCTTCTTGCAAGTGTCGCCGTTGGTCCACTGGCAAGCCGGTTTTTCCCACTAAAACTACCGGGAGACTCACCATGCCGATCGCGACGATTAACCCTTTCAATGGGAAGACCCTGCAAGTGTTCGAACCGCTGACCGCTGAGCAACTCGATAGCAAGCTTGATCTGTCTGCGACTGCCTTCTCCCGCTATCGAACGACACCGCTCCCGGATCGCGCTCGGTGCATGTCGGCGGCTGCCGAGATCCTTGAACGCGACAAGCAGAAACTCGCCCGGTTGATCACGATCGAAATGGGGAAGCCTCTGATCTCCTCGGTTCACGAAATTGAGAAGTGTGCCTCAGTGTGCCGCTACTACGCTCATCATGCGGAGCGTTATCTGGCCGACGAGATGATTGAGACGAATGCCACCAAGAGTTTTGTGCGATATCTGCCGCTGGGGGCAGTGCTGGCCATCATGCCGTGGAATTATCCCTTCTGGCAGGTGATTCGCTTCCTCGCACCTGCGCTCATGGCGGGAAACACCGGATTGCTCAAGCACGCTTCGAATGTGCCCCAGTGCGCGCTCGAGATCGAACGCATTTTTCTCGAAGCTGGATTCGACGAGGGTGTGTTTCAGACGTTGCTGATCGGATCCGAGCAGGTCGATGGCCTTCTCGGCGATCCCCGGATTGTCGCGGCCACCATCACGGGAAGCGAAGATGCAGGCATCAAGGTCGCGGTGGGAGCGGCCAAACGCGTCAAGAAGGTGGTTCTTGAGCTGGGCGGTAGCGATCCCTTCATCGTGATGCCCACAGCCGACCTGGACGCTGCCGTTAAGATCGGAGTGCAGGCACGCGTCCTGAACAATGGTCAATCCTGCATCGCCGCGAAGCGCTTTATCGTCGCGGAGGAGATCGCGGAAGAGTTCGAGTGCAAGTTTGTCGCTGCCATGAAGGCGTTGACCATTGGAGACCCACTCGATGCGGCTACCGACGTCGGTCCCCTTGCGACCGCAAGCAGCGTCCGCTCACTCCATACCGACGTTATGAAAACACTCGAGGCCGGAGGACGTGCTGTCACCGGGGCGGCACCGCTCGATCGCCCCGGCTTCTTCTACGCCCCCACCGTTCTGACGGACATCCCAGCCGATTCGCCGGCGTATTGTGAGGAGTTTTTCGGTCCGGTTGCTTCTCTCTTCCGCGCCATCGATATCGATCATGCGATCCAGATTGCGAATGACACCCGCTTCGGACTCGGAGCAAGCGCCTGGACCAGCAATGCGGCGGAGCGCGAGAGGTTTGTGAACGAACTGGACGCCGGAATGGTCTTCATCAACAGCATGGTCGCCTCCGACCCACGTCTGCCATTCGGGGGAATAAAAATGTCCGGATACGGCCGCGAGCTCGCGCTCCAAGGCCTTCGCGAGTTCGTGAACACCAAGACGGTTTGGATCGAGTGAAATGATTTGTACGATACATCGACTTCCAGTCAACGGGTGCGACGGCGAAGGAACGCCAGTCAACAACATATCCCTGCTCTTTATGGTTGTTTTCGGTTATCTCGACGAGAGTTCATCCAACGAACGGCGCCTCGACAGGAGAGTATGCGGAATAGCGGAGAGGCATGCAAATGAAACGATTGATAGTTGCAATCACTGGCGCATCCGGCGCGATCTATGGTGTCCGGGCATTGCAAGCGCTACGCGCAACGGGAAAAATTGAAGTTCACCTTGTGATCTCTCCCTCGGCTACGCGAACCCTTCGGGAAGAGACAGACTTCTCTCTAGAGGACGTTCGAGGCATTGCAAATGTCGTGCACAATCACAAGGACATTGGCGCTTCCATTGCAAGCGGCTCGTTCAGGACAGCGGGAATGATCGTCGTTCCTTGTTCTGTGAAGACACTGAGCGGGATTGCCCATTGTTACGCTGAAGATCTTGTCATCCGCGCGGCCGACGTCTGTTTGAAGGAACGCCGCCGGCTCGTTCTCTTATTTAGGGAAACACCGTTACATGCTGGGCACATCTCGCTGATGGACCAAGCTACGCGAATGGGTGCGATCATCATGCCGCCGATCCCCTCTTTCTATAGTCGCCCTCAGGTCATCGACGACATCGTCAACCAGAGCGTCGGACGAATGCTGGATCTATTCGACCTGAGCAACGATCTCGTATCAAGATGGGCAGGAACCAGCGATGGGGCGAGGGTGGAGAAGAAATGAACAACGAACGCCTATCTGATTTTCCCGACAGCTTCCAATAGGCTTCAGTGATCTGCCGATTGCGCACCGCCGCATCCTCGATCGCAGCAATACAAGTGACGTCAGCTTCGCTGGGGTAAGCGCTTTGGATAGCAGGCATGGTCATCGTCCTAAAACGTCAAATTGTCGCTACGTCTACTCGCGATTTCCATTCTTTTGTTAGCCCGTCGCAGCAAATATACGCGGAGGCAAGCAGCTTCCGCGACCCATCCGCGTCCATCAGCGTCCTCGGCGCCGCTGTTCTGAGGAGCACCCGACAGTGTTGGCCCTTTCGTCCCATAGGATTCCAGGAATAGGCGTATGGCCATGCAGGAGCGGCACTCATGCCTAGGCGCGCCCATCAGCGCCACACACGGAGCAGTAGTCGTTCTCGCTCCACTTCGTGTGCGTGGCCAGCCAATTGCTGGTTGATGATCTGCGGCCTTTCCTTGATCCTTGATCTCTACAATCAGGGTAAGCGCCACGATGAGCGATGAATCCAATCTCTCCTTCAAGCCAGTAGACGAGCAGCAGCGTGCACTCGATCTCTTCCTGAAGCATGAAGGTCTTCGAATCGATGCGTATGCCGGAACCGGCAAGACAACCACTCTGCAGTTTCTCTCTGCAAGCGCACTCCAGAGCGAGCTCTCTACCTCGGAGATAAGTCCGGGAAGACGATCCTGATTGATTGCAATATCCGCGCCGCAGCGGACGATCCTGACGACAAGACTCGCGACGTTGCTAAGGACCTTCGCGAACGGCTGAAGCGGGATATGAATGGACGTCCCTACGTTGACGTATTCCTCTTGAGCCACCCGGACCAGGATCATTGCCGCGGTCTGAAAAAGCATTTTCACCTCGGTGCTCCGGCGGACTACGCCGATGACAAAAAGCCAGACAACGAAAGGCTCATCATGATCGGAGAAATGTGGTCGTCGCCTATGGTAAAGCGACGAAGCAGTCAGAGAATTCTTCTACTTCAGCTTTGGCAGTGGATACGAGCGCGACGAATTAGCGTCAGCACGTCGCCCGCGATGGACCGTTCGTTATGCGGTAGGAAGCCAGCCACGACAGAAGACGGGCGACCATGTCTGGACAAGTTCTCAACCCGAGTAGTAGGCAGAAAGCAACGACGGTGGCCGTAGGATCTCTCGAAGAGTGGAGATACGGGGGGGCGCACCATCGTTCTGATACGTGGTGTCATGCGTGCCGATTCACCAGCTTCGACGCGTCCCGCCGGGGTGGCCTCGCTTTTTTGCAGAGCATCGGAACCTCCATGTCGCCCTGCCGGTTGCACTTGCGCGCCGTACAACTATCTGCTGACGACGCGAACCGCTCCCGAGGGAACGGTCACATCTGCCCAGCTAATGACTGCGCCTCCGGCCAGTGTGGACTGCTTAACGGCAACGGCGGTTCCATCTAAGTACAACCGCGATGCCTTCCCGGAAAATGCAGCCCGCCAGCGCACTGCCGGTCCTGACACATTCTTCATCCGTGTCCACGATCTGCCAGTATGCGTGATGTCCAGATGGTTCTTCCGGATCGACAAAGTCGACAAAGTTGCGCGGTCGTGGTTGCTTGGCAGACGGGATAAGGTGAGAACGTCGAACGCCTCGCCTTCGTGAGCAGGTTCGAGTCCCATCACTCCGCTGACGAGTGCTTCGATGACGGAGTACGAGACCTCCGGATATTCGCGGCATGCCTTCTGTGGACCGCTGATATCTATTAACACTTGATAAGCGGCATCATCTCTGCCATAGCGGAACAATGTGAGGGGAACGTAACTCTCTTCCTCAATATTGATGTGCTGCCAGTAGCTCGGTGAGGAAAGATAGTCGAGTGCGTCGCGAAGGTGCGCGGGATTCTTTGCCGCACCGAAATAGAGAACGAGCGCATCACCCGCCCCTCGCCGGTCAGGTCTGCGTGAATCGTGCCGAGTTGGTTGCGCGTCAAGTATCTGTGTCCTGAATGCTCCTCTGGCGAATGCAGCACGGTCGCCGAGTGGCGAACGGGTGGAGGGTTCAGCGCAGCAGAGTGTGAGCGAATTCGATCTACAGAACAAGTCCGCGACCGCCGCCACAGTCGAGGACGTGCACCGCATTCTCGCGAAAGACAAGAGCAAACCGGATGCGGAGGTCGCTCGGCGGTTGTCTGGCCTTGAACTCACAGAATGAATGAGCTCTGCGAGACTCAAGTCGCTGGAGCAAAGCGCCCCTGGCACGAAGAGCCGGCGTGCACTAGTTGCACTCGCGGATGCTTCGGTGTTTCTGAGTCCCGCCGCTGCGGATGTGCTCTCTCAAGCTCCTCCTGATTTGAACGCGCAGCGACGCATGCTTGCTTTGACTGTGGAATGTCTTGCTAAGACGCTACCCAAGCTACCCAACTTTTACGCTACACGAACCATCGTTCGCTTTGAAGACATGCAGAGTGGGAGACGCACGAGGGCAGTATCTCGGAATCATTCATCCTGGCGACAAGTGGGCAGCTCAAAGGTGGTCGTGGCGTATCGCGACGGGAAGGAGGTTATCAATCCTCGCGAATGGGGAAAGCATCCTCATCATCCGGAAGGCGAAGGCCTGATCACCAGGGGCACCTTCGGTCCAATCCTCTCGATAGTGATTGTGGCCGCCGCGCACGGTGGATTTACCTGGAGTCGTTGGGAGCGCGGAAGCGTCGGAACGCTGGCGGTGTTTCGCTATCGCGTACCGCAAGATCAATCGCATTATTCCGTGGGGATTCACGGTCTCTCCAGTGACGAGGGGGATGCGGGGCAGGCCACGGGATATCACGGCGTAGTGGCGATCGATCCGGTCAGCGGCACGATTCTGC
>Ga0193743_1001697_pt1 | contig 16145 bp, 12 predicted proteins | sample L2c2metaG_FD_143038 | JGI IMG/M metagenome (GOLD analysis project Ga0193743, IMG submission 143038) | Soil microbial communities from a riparian zone of the East river system, Colorado, United States - L2c2 | ecosystem: Environmental > Terrestrial > Soil > Riparian zone | place: USA: East River...
CATGGACCGCGTCTACGAGATCAATCGAAACTTCCGCAACGAAGGCGTCAGCACCCGGCACAACCCCGAGTTCACCATGCTCGAGTTCTACCAGGCCTACGCCAACTACCACGACCTCATGCGCCTCACGGAAGAGCTCATCATCTTCGTGGCCAATCAGGTCAACGGAACTACCATCACCCACTTCAACGGCAACGAGATCGACCTGAGCAAGTGGACAAGACTTTCCATGCGCGAGGCCATCGAAAAGCATTGGTTAGAAAACGCAGGACCGCGTCCAACTAAACTAGATTTCCAAAACGCCGACGCATATTGCCACTTTCTGTGGCAGGCCTCCGATCACATCAAAAATTACGTTGATTCAATCCCGTCGAGCGTCTTTCAAAGGGAGTTGCAAAAGGAAAACTCAGAACTAAATCGTTTGCTGAAACTGCAGGGTCTTTGCAATAACGAACATGCCGATGTGAAGCAGGGGACTCCCTACGGAAAGAGCATAGCCTCACTGTTCGAATTTCTGGCCGAACCCCATCTCATCAAGCCCACAATCATCTACGACTTCCCCCTAGCAGTAAGCCCCCTCTCCAAGGTCAAGCCCGACGAACCCGACTGGGTCGAGCGCTTCGAGTTCTACATCGGAGGCTTTGAGGTAGGCAACGCCTTCAGCGAGCTGAACGACCCCGAAGACCAGCGCCGCCGCTTCGAGCAGCAACTGGAACAGAAGGAGCGAGGCGACGTCGAAGCCCATCAGATGGACGAGGACTACGTCCGAGCCCTGGGCTACGGCCTGCCCCCCACCGGAGGCGAAGGCATAGGCATCGACCGCCTGACCATGCTGCTCACCAACTCCAAATCCATCCGCGACGTAATCCTCTTCCCCCTCATGCGCCCCCAGGCCAAGCAACAGCAAGCCGAACCCACCCACGGAGAGTCTGCCGAATAATCCCGTCGCACAGGCACGAACCGGGTGCCCCATCTTCGGCGCGGCTTTATGCGCCTGAGGTGGGATAATCGCGTGAAACCGCGATCGTCTTCCCTTCAGCAGCCACCAAAGTTCAGCCAAAAATAAATCTGAAAAAAGTGCCGAATTACCGTCCTCAAAAACGGACCATCCGCTATCCAGGCTTGCCACTCATCTCGCCACAACTTGACCACAAAAACACCACAGCTTGCGCCAATTTTCCTCAAAATACCCAGGAAAAGCGACAAAAGCCACTTCAAAATATTTCGAAAAATGTAGTAAAAAATTCGCTTACTTTGCCTTCTTCATCCTCTTCACCACCCCGGCCAGCGAGTGCTCGTTCATAGCCGCCACGGCATCCCCCCGCACCTTCTTGATCAGCCCCGCCACGGCCTTGTCCTCAACGCTGAGCCAATCCCCAGCCGAAGCCTCGAACACATCTCCCAGCCCGATCTGCTTCGGACCAATCTTCAGCTTCGCCCCGCCATTCGGCCCCTTTCGCTGCACGATCAGCCCGGCCTTGTGCAGCAACAGAAACGTCCGCCGCACCATCACCGCGCTCTCACCCAACGCCTCCGCAATCGCCGATGACGTATGCATCGCATCCGGCTCGCTCGCCAGCACCGTCAATACCCGAACGCTCAACTGAAATCTCTCGCTCTGTGCCATGCCAAGCAAACTACCACACCCGTAGCTTCCAACATAGGAAACTAAGCCGCCAACCTGCTAGCATCTTTCAGTGAATATCCTCTTCGTCGGCGATGTCTTCGGCTCCGCCGGCCGCCACATCGTCCGCGAACATCTCCCCCATGTCCTCGAGTCCAACGCCGTCGATCTCCTCGTCATCAATGGCGAGAACGCCGCCGGCGGCTTCGGAATCACCCCATCCATCGCAGAAGAGCTCTTCGATCTCGGCGCGCATGTCATCACCACCGGCAACCACATCTGGGACAAAAAAGAGATCTTCGAGTACATGACCGTCCCCGCTGGTTCCCACGTCCGTGGCCGCCGCGTCTTACGTCCCGCCAACTACGCCGTCGGCACTCCCGGCTTCGGCGTCTACGAGGGCGAGCTCGGCAATGGCCAGCCGTACGCCGTCATCAATCTCCAGGGCCGTGTCTTCATGTCCTCCTGCGACGACCCCTTCCGCAAGGCCGACGAGCTCCTCAGCAAGATCACCGCCAAGGTGATCTTGCTCGACCTCCATGGCGAAGCCACCAGCGAAAAAGTAGCCCTCGGCTGGTACCTCGACGGTCGCATCACCGCTCTCCTCGGCACCCACACTCACATCCCCACCGCCGACGAGCGCATCCTCCCCTTGGGAACCGCCTACCAGACAGACGTAGGTATGTCCGGCCCCTACGATTCCGTTATCGGCGTCGAAAAGGAACTTGTCCTTGCCCGCTTCCTCACCGGCATGCCCGGCAAGTTCGAGCCCGCCCGGGGCAATCCAAAGATGTGCGCCGCTCTGATCTCCTGCGATGGAGTCACCGGCCGCGCCCACCGCATCCAGCGCATCATGCTCGGCGAATAGTACGAGCCTCTACTGCCGGATGGCATTTCGTAGCCATTGCCGATCCTCGCGCGTTATCCGAGGCAACCGCCTTTGCAACTTGCCCGGAAAGTTGATCGAAGGCACGGTGCAGGCTGCGGGACGTGCGAACAAATGCCCTTGCATCAGGTTGACTCCGAAGCCCTGGAGCGTTCGGCATTCCGCCATCGTTTCGACGCCTTCGGCAACGATCTGCACCTTCAGCCTTCGGCATACCCCCGCGAACGCCTTCACAATGGTCTTCTTCGCCATGTTCGATTCAATATGCGTAATGAGTTCACGGTCGATTTTGAGTACATCCGGAGTGCAGGTTGCCAATGCATTCAGACCTGCATACCCTGCCCCAAAATCATCGATAGCCACCAGGACGCCTATCGCACGATGGCAAGCGATAATTCTGCGAAGATCAACGCAGCTCATCCTGATCCCCTCCGTAAGCTCAAGCATGATAGATGAGGCTTTGATTCCATAGTGTCTCGCGGTATGCAGGATATAGTCCGCGTCTATCCCGGGGGTCGGTCCTACATTCAGTGAGATCTTCGCCCCTGTAGCCTCCAACTGAAGCTCCGCTGCCAACCGAAGCGCCTTGGCCAAAGCCAACTTATTGAAAAGAGGAAGAGAGGGCGGGTCTATTGCTTCAATTAACTCCGCATAGCTTTCGTCATGTGAACCTCGGCTCAAGGCTTCGTAGGCAAAGATTCGTTCTCTCTCCAAGTCGACAATCGGCTGTAATACGATTTGGAACTCAGGAAATACCCCATCTTCCCTTTGAAATCTTTGATCGGCCCTGCTGCTGCTCTGCATAAGGCTTTTCCTCCTGCGGCTCTGTGTGAGGCTGCTCAAGCATTCCAGTAGGTCCGGGAGTGTTCAAATGCAGCAGGTATAGTCATTCATCAAACTACAGGAAGTCGTTCTCACAAATGAGGTTCCGTACAATCGGGGGAGTTTTACATACTGCTAGTTTCAGTTGATGCTTTCTGGAACAATGGGGATTTACAGAATGAGCAATATTTTGCATATCTGAATATTTCTTCCGTTTTCGACCTGTAAACCTGGGATTTTCGTCCCAGCGTGTGGCGTTTTATGGTCATGGCGTGGTGAAATGCGTGGCAATCGCGGGCAGGCGATAGTCATTTTCCGGCCCAACATCGTGTCGCTTTCAAAACGCAGAAGAGGCAGCCCGAAGGCTGCCTCTTCCATGCCGCAACTTCCACAAGCTACCGCTTACGCGCCGGAGGCCTGTGAGCAGGTGTGGGCTTCTTCGGCTCAACGATCGCGCCATCGCTCATCGTGATCATGATCGGGCTGGGAGTGAAGGAAGCATAGGTTCCGCTAACAGTCACCTTGGCTCCCACTACGGGAGGCGTCTTCAACGGCTCCTTTAGCTGGAAGGTAAAGTCCGCGGTCTTCGACTGCACGGCATCTTCGGAGACAGCAACCTGCAACGCCGTATCCGAGACGGAGATAACCGTGGCATCCGGGAACTGTACCGACTTGCCCTTCATCGTGTCCCATACCTTCGCGGCATCCTCAGGCTTACCGTTCTGGAGGATGAACTCCTTGTCGCTGATCGCCAGCGTACCCAGATCGGGCGTGCTCGCAATGACCTGCGCGACGATGTCGGCTGGCGAGGGTGCGGGCTTGATGGAGAAGCCGGATGGTGGGTTCAGGCTTGCCTTCGCCGCCGTAACCACGGCGTCATAACCATCGTCCGCGCCGTGATACTTCTTGTAGCAGTACTTGGCCGTCGGCTCAAACTGCGGCTTCAGCTGATCTGGAGCGTAAGCGGCCACGCGTGCCGCATAGTAGGCACAATTGACCAAGTCGGGCGGCGTCGATTGCAGGTAAGCGACTGCGAGAAAGTAAGTATCCTGCAGCAGCGGGCCAGGAGCCTTGGTCTGCTCCTCCGGAACGCTTGCCAGCTCTTGCTTGAAGTTCGTGACCGCAGTCGCCGCATCCTTCTTGTTCAGCGCAGCAGTTGCAATCGCGCTGTAGAAGACCGGCTTAGCGGCCGTCTGCAGCGTCGCGAAGTCGGCATCGCTCATCCCGGCCGGCTTGGGAGCCGCCACACCCTTCTGGGCGTACTCAGCCGCCTTATCCAAAGCCGCCTGCTTGGCAGCAGGGTCGGTCATTGAATCAGCGCCTGACTTGCGAAAGAATGCCTCAAATGTCAGGGCTCGCAGATTGTTCGGATCGACCTGCAACAGCCGGTCTGCTGCATCCAGCGTCTTTGCCGGATCGAAGCTGCTGTACGCAAGCATGAGTTGCTCCAGCGTGGCTGCCTTCACCGCTGACTGGGGATAAGCCGTCAGATAAGCTTCCAGTGCTGGAGCCTTGGCCTGCGGCGTTGCTTGACCGATGGCGGCATTGTAAGCGGCATACTCCGCCGGAGACATCTGTACTCCACCACTTGCCTGTGCACTTGAACCCGGATTCGCCGGTGTCTGCGCAATCGCCATCCGCGCGACAGGCACCACGCTAGCAACCGCTAGGAGAGACGCAACGACTACCTTCTTCATTCCACACTCCTCAGTAAATCTTTTCTTCAGATTCTGCCATCGATAGTCCCGCGGTCAGATGGATATACCATAAACCCCAGCACACTTCCTAATGCAATCACCATCACCCAAGAGTCCTCCGGTCATACTGAACCCTTTGGTCAAGCATTTAGAAGTGCTTGTTGCTTCAAGGGATGATGATGCGGATTATAGAAACCACGTTGCTCTTGTGGCAAGTTCCGCAGCTTTCTCCCCTGACCGACCAATATTTCTGGACGACCTTGTTCACAAAAAAATTTAGGCTTACCTCGTCTGTTGTATCGCGAACTCGCCCCTGCCCAGCATCTAACCATTGCCTTTACTAAAAATTCATGCACCATCCCACTACAACGATTCAGCAGCGAAAGACGCCCATCCTCCGATCCTTATTATTCGGGCTTGAAGCCCCTTTCCTGCTCCAAATGCCCATTCATAGTGTTAGGGACGTCTTATCCACAACATGTGGGGTTGTTTCCGTTGATTCTGGCATTCGCCGCAGATAAAGTTGAATCAGTCTTAATGAATGTGCGAGGCCTTCCCCTAAGCAACGGGCTCTCGCCGCAGAGGTCAATTTGCTCAAGCTCAAGAAAGTTCAGATCCTCGGCTTCAAATCATTCTGCGACCGCACCGAGGTCCAGCTCTCCGGCGAGGGCATCGCCGCCATCGTCGGCCCCAACGGCTGCGGCAAATCGAACATCTCCGATGCCATCACCTGGGTCCTCGGCGAGCAGTCCGCCAAATCCCTCCGCGGCATCAAGATGGAAGACGTCATCTTCGCCGGCACCCGCGACCGCAAGCCCACGGGCATGGCCGAGGTTTCACTGACGCTCGTAGATCCTGAGGTCTACGACGGTGCCAGCCTGGGCGATGAGCCCGAGGTCGTCATCAACGATAACCTGCCCAGCGACTGGGACGAGACCTCCCTCCGCCAGCAGAACGCCGCCGACACCGAAGAGGCCGTAGCCGAGGCTCAGCCCGGCACTGTGATCGAAGGCGAGGCCAAGGGCCCGCAGGCCGTTCCCTTCCCTGAGACAGAGAGTGCCGAGGCAGCGCAGGCGACCAATCCCAACAACGTGGTTCTCAAGATCCGCCGCCGCAAGTTCGGCCGTGCTCCGGTCCGTGCCGGTGAGCTCACCATTACGCGTCGCCTGTTCCGCAGCGGCGACTCCGAGTATTTGCTCAACGGCAAGATCTGCCGGCTGCGCGACATCCAGGACATCTTCATGGGTACGGGGCTAGGCGGCGAATCGTACGCGATTATCGGCCAGGAGCGCATCGGCCAGCTGCTCAGCTCCAAGCCTCTCGACCGCCGCTCCATCATCGAGGAGGCTGCAGGCATCACCCGCTTCAAGACGAAGAAGCGGCTTGCCGAGCTACGGTTGGAGTCGGCCAAACAAAACCTTGCTCGCGTCAACGACATCTTTGAAGAGGTGACGCGCCAGATGTCGACTCTCAAGCGTCAGGCCGCAAAGGCCGAGCGCTACGGCGCCCTGCGCGACGAGCTTCGTACCCGCCTCCGTGTGGTGCTTGCGAGCCGCATGTCCCAGCTCGACGCTGAGCAGACCGCGACAACTGAGAAGATCACGGCGCTGGCTACTCAGATCGACGCCCAAGCCTCCACGGTCGAGACGATGGACGCCGAGCACACCGAGGGAATTCGCAACGGCTATACGCTGGATCAGCAGATCCGCGAGGCCAACGCGCAGGCGAATCAATCTGCCGTGGAGTTGGAGCGCATCACCGCCCGGTCAGCCGCCAACGCCGATCGCATCGCCGAACTCACCGGCCGTCTCGCCACCGGTGCCGACGACCTTGCGCAGGCCCGTGAACAGCTGGCTACTCTTGCCGGTGAGGTGGAACAGCACCGCAGCTTCCTCGAGAATGCGAACGCCGAGTCCACTGGCTCGCGCGAGGCCGTCCAGAGCCAGCAGGCCCAGGCTCAGGAGGCTGTCCGCGCTGTAGCGTCTGCCGAACAGCAGGCCGAGCAGAATCGTCGAGCGACCATGCAGCTGGTGCAGCGCGCCTCGCAGACCCGCAACGAGCAGGCTCAGGCCGAAGCCGCTCTTGCAGGTCTGGACCGCGAGGCCGAGCGGCTGCTCTCCGAGTCCGATATAGCTCGACAGGAGCTGGAGACTCTTGGGTTGCAGCGTGGACAGGTTGCGCTCTCCTTCGAGTCAGTGACCGCGCGTCTGAAGCGTCTCGAGGCCGAGATCGCGGACCTCCGGCTCCAAATCGAAGCACGCCGTGCGGAGGAATCGCAGAGCAAGCGTCGTGGCGACCAGCTTCGGGGTGAAGTCGCTTCTCTCAATGGCCGCCGCAGCTCACTTGAGTCCTTGATCCGAGAGCACAGCTACTCGACCGATACCGTTCGCAACATCTTCAAGACGGACACCTACAAGCAGAACACCAATGGTATGGCCGCGGTGGGCACGCTCGCGGACTTCCTCGAGGTTGACGGCAAGTATGAGAGCGTGGTCGACGAGTTCCTCCGCGACGAGCTGAACTATATCGTCGTCAAGAGCTGGGACGCCGCCGATGCCGGGATGCACCTGCTCCAGACCGATGTGGCGGGTCGCGCCACTTTCCTGGTTCACCCCAATGACGCACAGGCCAACTTCGCCTTCGCCGAGGGCATGAAGAGCGCGGCGCAGACGAATACAGAGGGCATCGAAGGCGTGGTGCCTCTGAAGGAGTGCGTCCGTGTACTCGACGGCTTCGGCAAATCGCTGGAGGTGATTCTCCCCAAGCTTCGGGAGGGATTTGTCGCGCCGGACTCCTACACCGCACGGTCACTGGCGCTCTCGAATCCTCATGCCTTCTTCCTTTCGCCTTCGGGCGAGACCTTCCATAACGTCACCGTCACAGGCGGTCGTCCGCGAGCGCAGGGCCCACTCGCCCTGAAGCGCGAGCTCGCCGAAGTGCAGCAGAAGGTGGAAAAAGCGGAGCAGGAGTTGGCCCAGACCGACCTGCACACCGCCGAGCTCCAGCACCAGATTGCCGAGCTGAATGCCGCAATTGAAGGCAAGACGCATGAGCGTCGCGATGCCGAACGCGAGTCCGCCAACTCCGGCGCTGCGCTTCGCCAGATGGAGTCCGAGGTCGCCCGCATCGAGCGTCGCCTGCAGGACTGGGCCCTGACCAACGAGCGGAATCGAGACGCCCGCAACCAGAAGGCCGAGCTGATCGCCCGCCGCCAGCAGGAGGCTACCGCCTTCGAGAACGAGCGCGCTACGCTGGAGGCTTCGCTTAGCGACCTGCAGCACCATCTCGATGAACTTCGCGGACAGCGGGAGCACCTCCAGCAGGCTGCAGCCGAGGCGTCCGCGGCACTGGCCGGCCTTGAAGAACGGCGCCGCAACGCGCAGGCCAACTTCGACCAGACGACGCGCCTCTACAACGGGCAGAACCAGCGCATCCAGCAACTCGACCAGCAACTGACCACCGCCGGGCAGGAGAAACTCCGCCGTGAAGAGGAGACTGCGGCGCTCGCCACGCAGCACAGCGAGCTCTCTGAGACACGCGCCAATGCTGTAGCGGAAGGGACTCGGCTGTCCGAAGAAGCTGCGGCTTTACGCAGTGCGATGGCCGAACTGGACGCTCGTCTCCGCACGCTGCGCCATGAGACCGAGGCTCTCCGCGAGCAGCGTGCAGCACTCACCGCACGCGCCGCCAAGCTCGCCTCCGACATCGAGCACATCGATGCCACCTGTCTCAACGACCTTGCTGTCGAGGCTATTACTCTTCGCGAGGATGCGGCCATCGCCCGAATCGATGGGGATGCGCTCCACACCGAGGAAGAAGAGGCTCGCGCGCTCAAGCAGAGGCTCGAGGCCATGGGACCGGTCAACATGATGGCGCTCGAGGAGTACACCGAGACGACTCAGCGCCATAGCTTCCTCGAGACGCAACGCAAGGATCTGCTCGACTCCATCGAGAACACGCAGGCCTCCATCAAGGAGATCGACGAGGTTTCGCATATCAAGTTCGACGAGGCCTTCAAGGTCATCAATGAGAACTTCTCTGTCACTTTCACCAAGCTCTTTGGCGGTGGTCAGGCTTCGATGAAGCTCACCGACGCGGAGAACTCGGCCGAGAGCGGCATCGACATCCTCGCCTCGCCCCCGGGCAAGAAGCTGCAGAATATCCTTCTGTTGTCTGGAGGAGAGAAGGCCCTCACAGCGCTCTCCCTGCTGGTCGGCATCTTTCAGTTCCAGCCTGCTCCCTTCTGCATCCTCGACGAGGTCGACGCTCCGCTTGACGAGACCAACGTTGGCCGCTTCGCCAAGCTGATCCACGACATGAGTGCAACGACTCAGTTTGTCGTGATCACTCACAGCAAGCGCACCATGGCCCAGGCCGATGTCATCTATGGCGTCACCATGCAGGAGCCCGGTGTCTCGAAGATCGTTAGCGTCAACCTGAACCGCCGCGCGGTAGCCTGACGCACAAACTTTGCGCAGCTGGAGCGGGCCGAACAGGATCCGCTCCAGCTCTTTTTTCTCCACGCCAGCTCGACGCAATCTAAGCTAAAAGGGTATGCACGTCCCCATCACAACTGCCGCGCTGGTCCTGCTCACGCTTGCGATCATCCTTCTCCGGATCTTCTGGTCTCGACTCTCCGGTAGGCTCCGCAGATTCATCGTCTATGCGGCGATAGCGATGATTCTTCTCCGGATCGTCTTCGTCGTCTCCGGCTGGAGCACCACCTCGGACCACATGAATGTCCTCGTCAACTGGTGCGCTGTTGCCGGATACGAGCTGATGATCGTTCTCTTCACCCTGTATCGTCCGAAGTGGCTCACTACGATCAGCGCAGCGATCCTGCTGGTTCCCGTCTTCGCCGCAAGTATTCTGATGCCACTCACCAGCCTCTTCGATTGGACGCCAGCCGACATTACGTCGATCGGCAATCACTTCATCTGCGAGAGAAACCCCTGGGAGGCGGACCCTGGTATCCGGAGCACCGGCGTCGACCTCATGGTCTACTATCACCCCCCATTTGCCCCTTTCCTGAGACACAAGGTTCAGCGCGCGGCTTTCAACAATGATCAGTGCAACGCCAACGCATCCTTCGCTGCCGTCGAGCCCGATCGCAAGCACCTCCGCTTCCACTGCCCCGCCGCGCCTTCCAATCCCACGGGCGGGGCTATCGACCTGATTCTGCCGATCCATTAGACATGGGCCAGCAATACAGCCTTTTGAAAGTGATACCGTCAACATGATGACAACAGCCCTTCTCCAGACCGATCTTGGCTCCCTCCCCCTCACAGCCCGGGGGAAGGTCCGCGACATATACGCTCTCAACGAAAAGCAGCTGCTCTTCATCGCCAGCGACCGTATCTCCGCGTTCGACCATATCCTCGGCAGCGGCATCCCGGACAAGGGCCGCATCCTCACGCAGCTCTCCCTCTTCTGGTTCGACTTCCTCAAGGACACGGTCAAGAATCATCTCATCGCATCCGATACACGCGATTTTCCTTCCCAGCTTCAGCCGTACGCGACGCAGTTGGAAGGTCGCAGCATGTTGGTCAAGCGCGCAGAGATGTTCCCAGTCGAATGCGTCGCCCGCGGCTACCTCTCCGGCTCCGGCTGGAAGGACTACCAGCAGACGGGTGCTGTGTGCGGCATCAAGCTTCCCACCGGCCTTCGCGAGTCCGACCGCCTGCCTGAGCCCATCTTCACTCCCGCCGCCAAGAACAATGTCGGCCACGACGAAAATATCTCCTTCGCGCAGATGGTCAACACCATCGGCCAGAAGCCTGCGGAGGAGCTGCGCGCTCTGACCTTCGCGATATACGAAAAGGCAGGAAGACACGCCGCCAGCAAGAGGCTGATCCTCGCCGACACCAAGTTCGAGTTTGGCCTGATCGACGGCGAAATTACCCTCGCCGACGAAGTCCTGACGCCCGACTCCTCCCGCTATTGGCCTGCCGAGACCTACAACCCAGGCGGCGCGCAGCCGTCCTTCGACAAGCAGTACGTCCGCGACTACCTGGAATCCATCCACTGGAACAAGCAGGCTCCGGCTCCGGCCTTACCGGACGAAGTTGTGTCCCGGACGCGCGAGAAGTATCTCGAAGCCTTCCATCTCATCACCGGTCGCACCAGCCTTACGTAGACCCACGCATGAACCTCTTCGACTGGTTCCTTATCGCCGTTCTCGCCTACTCCACCATCCTCGCCTTCGCGCGCGGCCTCCTGCTTGAGCTCTTCTCACTGGGAGGCCTCATCGCCGGTATCCTGCTGGCCAGCTGGAACTATCGCAGCGTTGCGCCTCTGCTCAGCCGTGTCATCACCACGCCCTCCATCGCCAATATCGTTGCCTTCCTCGTTATTGCCATCGGAGTTATGATCCTCTGCTCGATCGCGGGCAAGATCCTCCACCGCACTGCCGACGCCATCGGCCTGGGCTTCTTCAACCGCCTCCTCGGCGCCGTCTTCGGTTTCGCCCGGGGCTGCCTGATCGGCGTCGTCCTCATGATGGCCGCGGCCGCCTTCCTGCCTCAAACTACATGGATTTCAAATTCTTATCTCGCTCCCTATTTCCTTGCGGGGGCGCATGCTGTATCCTTCGTTGTACCTCACGACCTGCAGCAACTCATCCTGGACGGCGCAACGCAGCTCAAGCACAACGCACCCGATTGGATCAAACCGCATGGTTAGGGTCACAATGGGGATGTGCCTCAATCTGGCACGGCAAGCGAGGAAGAAACCTTGAAGCGCGAAATGGACAGTCTCATCACGCAGATGCATAGCGCCGGCATCCCCTACGCGGATGCCATTCGCCAGTTCAAGAAGCGTTACATCCTCGAAGTGCTCGCGCACCACAAGGGTAACCAGTGCAAGGCCGCCGAAGAGCTCGGTATGCATCGCAATACTCTCAGCCGCACTCTCGCCGAGCTGGATATGGACACCGCGCAGATCCGCAACGGTATGCGCCGACCACCCAGCAGTGAGCGCCCCCGTGTGCAAAGTATCGCCAGCGCGCGTTAGGCGTTTGGCTCCGTCTAATCAGCAGTAGATGAAGCACCCCTCTCAGTCTCGCGCTGCCGCAGTCACCAGACGCGCAGCCGCGTCTGCGATTGTCTGCTTCTCCCTGGCAACCCTGGCGCAGGAACCTGCGACTCAACCCCAACAGGGCGCAGACTCAACCCCGCAGACCTCCGCGGCCTCCGAAGCTGCACGAGCCGTTCCTCAGCCGCCCGGTAAACGTCAAGTCCAGGCCGCCGAAGACGCCTACCTTGCAGGGGCCCGCCTCCTTGACCGCAAAGATCTTGCCGGTGCGGAGGCCGAGTTCGCCAAAGCTCTCAAGCTCAACCCAACCAGGAGCGAGTATGCGCTGGCAGTCGCGCTCGCCCGCGAACACCGCGTCACCGAACTCATTCAACAATCCGGCAAAGCCCGCCTCGTCGGACAGAGCGGCCAAGCAGAGGCTCTCCTTGCCGAGGCCAGACGGCTCGATCCGCAGAACAACATCGTCAGTCAGCATGTAGCCGCTCCCTCGAAGGTCTCCAACCCCCAGATAGGTGCCCGACCAGAGCCTTGGATCAGAGAAGGACCCACACTCGCCGGCCCCGTTGCTCTCCTGCCTGACGCCAGCTCCCAGAGCTTCCATATTCATTCCGATATGCAGGACGTCGTCCAGCGCGTGATATCCAGTTATGGAATCCGGCCCGCCTTCGACGACTCCGTTCCGCGGCAAAGCATCCGCTTCGACCTTGAGGACGCTCCCTACCAGCAGGCCATTCCCATCCTGCTACGCATGGCCGGACTCTTCGCCGTGCCTCTTGACCCCAAAAGTGTCCTCATTGCAAAGGACACTCCCGAGAACCGCCAACGTCTCGAACGCCTGCTGGAAGAAACCATCTACGTTCCCGGCATGACGCCCGAGCAGATGGGCGAACTCGGCAACGTTATCCGCAATGTCTTCGATGTAAAGCAGGCCACAGTGCAAAACTCCGGAGGCACTATCGCCATCCGCGCGCCTGAAGAGACATTGACCGCCATCAACCTGACCCTCGGTGATCTGATCGACGGCGGCGCTGAGGTCATGCTCGATCTGAATCTCTATGCCGTCGACAAGACCCGGCAAAGCAACATCGGCGTCCAGCTTCCCCAACAGATCGGTGTCTACAGCGTAACCGGTGCCGCACACGATCTCGTCGCCGCCAATCAGAGTACCGTCAACCAGGCCATCGCCCAAGGCCTCATCCCAGCGGGGTCAAGCGAACTTCAGATCGCCCTGGCTCTGATCGCCTCCGGTCTCGTGCAGAGCAGCCTGCTGTCCAGCACCATTGGCTTCTTCGGCGGAGGCCTCACGCTGGCTGGCGTCACCACTAACGTAAACACGACCGTTAATTTTGGGCTCACCTCCAGCGACACCCGCGCGCTCGATAACATTCAGCTTCGTGTCGGCGACCGGCAGGCTGCCAACTTCCGCGTTGGTTCCCGCTATCCCATTACAACCTCAACCTTCTCAAGTGGGATATCAGGCACTCCAGCAGCTCTCGCCGGCGTCACCATCAACGGAGTCAGCGCCGCCAGCCTACTCAACCAGGCCAACGCCGTCACCATCCCCCAGATTCAGTATGAAGATCTCGGCTTAACCCTCAAGGCTACCCCCACCGTACAGAAATCGGGCCAGATCAGGATGCACCTGGAGCTCAAGATTGAAGCGCTGGCCGGCAGCGCGCTTAACAACATCCCCATCCTCGCCAGCCGTCAGTACGCCTCCGATGTCACCATAGCGGATGGCGAGTCCGCCTTGCTCCTCAGCAGCCTCACCAAGTCCGAGTCCGCCGCCGTCAGCGGCATCCCCGGCCTTGCCCAGCTACCTGGCTTTCAAACCGCCACCGCCAATAAGATCCGGGAGACAGATTCCAGCGAACTCGTCCTCATCATCACACCCCACATCGTTCGTCGTCGCTCGAACGTGAGCGCTGGCCCCCGTATTGCTCTCAATCTGCCGCAGCAGTCAAATTGAGCCCGCTGCTCACCGGCAGCCACACCGCAAACACCGTCCCATGCCCCTTCCCTCGCCGCGTCCTGGTCCGGATGTTGCCGCCGTGCTTTTCAATGATGCCCTTGCTCACCCACAGACCGAGACCAGTCCCGGTCAGCTCCTTCGTCGTCTGGAAGGGCTCGAACAAGCGATTCTCGATATCCGGACTGATGCCCTCGCCTGTATCCGCAACGGTCAGTCGCACCCCCTTGTGTCCGCTCCTCCGGTCAGACTCCGGATGCAACCGGATCAACAGCCATCCGCCCTCACTCATCGCGTCAAGAGCATTGCGTACCAGATTATTGACCACCTGCCGAATCTCGCCCTCCAGACATACGACTCGGGGCGATTCGAGCAGCTTCACGTCGATGTTGATATTCCTCACAAGCATCCGCCCCGAGTAGAGAGACATCACTGTTCGCAGCAGCTCCGCTATGTCCACTTCTGCCGGTTTGCTCTGTCGACGGTGAAAGCGCAGCGTCTGCAGCGTAATCTCCGTCACCCGCGTCAGCTCCTCCTGCGCGATTCTGGCGTACTCCTGCACATCCTCCATCGCGTCGGAGTGACGCATCAAATAGAGAAGATTCGTAATCGACTCCAGCGGATTGTTGATCTCATGCGCAATTGACGACGCCAACTGCCCAACAGCGGCCAGCTTCTCCGACCTCCGCAGCGCCTCATCTTGCAGCCGGGCCTGGGTCACATCGGTGTTCACCGCAACGCCGCCAAATATCTCGCCATTCAGAAAGATCGGGGCAGCCGTGCTGCGAATCCAGCGATCCGTCGTATGCATTGTCTCGGTTGACGACTCCCCCGCCAGAGCTCGATCGAGCGTATGCAGGGTTGCCGGAAAGCCTTCTCCGCTCATCGTCCGTGCACGACGGTTGCATCGCACAGGCTCACCTCGCGTCGCGACGTACACCGCATGAGGCATGCTCTCGATCACCGCGTCCAGCTCTGCAGTTCGTTGCTCGGCCAGATCGTAGAGCTTTCGTAAATCTTCCTGCTGTTGGCGAAGCTCAGTCACATCACGAAATGTGACCACGACCCCCGTCACCTCACCATTCACCATGACTGGTTGTGCCGACACCTCCGCTACAAATGAGCTCCCATCCTTGCGAAACATCGTGTCCATCACCTGCCGCAGTGGCTCATTCTTCCGAAACACGCCGTAAATAGGACACTCTGAATTGGGGAAATGCCGTCCATCGGGATAGTGATGATGCACCAAATCGTGCATATTGTTCCCCACCATCTCCTCACAGGAAAACCCAAACGCGCTGACCGCCATGCGGTTGACAAACGTGCAGTTCCCTTCCAAATCCAGCCCCCAGATGCCCTCGCCAGCAGAGTCAAGCACTGCCTGCCACTGGTGCATCTGCCCCCGGTCCTGTGACGCTGCCCGTATTCCCTGGCCCGTTATCATCCCAACTCTCGCTGAATACTCGTGTCCATAACGGCTAAGATGCAAGATTTGGGAGACGAGTATTTAGACAAGTAGCCATATCGTCAAGCATGCGTTGACCATCCGCACACCGACCGCTATACTTGATCTGTGAGAGCGGGAGTAGCTCAGTGGTAGAGTGCTTCCTTGCCAAGGAAGATGTCGCCGGTTCGACCCCGGTCTCCCGCTCCAAAATTCGTCCTGCCTGCGATACACTTCATCTACAATTCAGCAGGGCTGAATCGCCCACCCCGAGGCGCGGTACCCAAGTGGTAAGGGAGAGGTCTGCAAAACCTTTATGCGTCGGTTCGATCCCGACCCGCGCCTCCAAATTCCTCAATAACCTAGCAACCAGTCGAAAAGACCTGGTTGCCAAAATGGTTATCAATTGGACGAATTCCCCTCCTACAAGCCTCCTATACCTCCACTGGATTGACCGCGAGTTCAGCCGGGATCACGTATCCTAGCTGACCGCTGATCAGGTCTGCTGCTGCGTCCGCCCTTTCATCGAGAACGTGAGCGTAGTGCCGCATCACGATGTCCGGACGCGAATGACCAAGCCGCTGCTGCACGACTTTGGGGTCCACTCGATTCCCGATCATCTGGGTTGATCCCCAGTGCCTGATCAGTCTCCAGTTGATATGCGGCAGGCC
>Ga0193743_1001698_pt1 | contig 16144 bp, 18 predicted proteins | sample L2c2metaG_FD_143038 | JGI IMG/M metagenome (GOLD analysis project Ga0193743, IMG submission 143038) | Soil microbial communities from a riparian zone of the East river system, Colorado, United States - L2c2 | ecosystem: Environmental > Terrestrial > Soil > Riparian zone | place: USA: East River...
TCTAAGCAGAGGAATTTAGATGAGGCTAACGTAATGGAATTTTCACCTGTCGTCCTGGAAGTAGAAATATACGAAAGCAACTTCGCGATTCCCCGCTATACAGACGCAATTGGTTTCCCACACCAAGCTAATAATTCTGTATTGGTTCTGCACCATACCAACCTTAATCTCAAGTAAGCCAGCAGAGCTAAGCTCGCTTAATGCCTTGTCCAGATTCTCAGGACTAACGCGAGCCATTATGCTAAGTTGGTCGTTCTTGATCCAGATGGCATCACTTGGGTAACGGTTCAACTTGTTCCAGATGCCGGTGTAAACTCGATGAGCTTCTGTGGTGATTGACCTTCGTTGGGTAGTATCAGGCAGCAGTTCATCTATCAAGATGAATTTCTTCTTTGGTTGTAGGGGTTGGAGGGGCTGGGTGTTCAGTGTGGTCATTTGCTTGGTGTCTGTACTTTCTGTACTAGGGTTTTCACTTCGCTAATCATGGAGCTTAGTTCGTTCATCGTTGCCAACAGCTTCTTGTGACGTTCTGACATCTGAAATGGCCTTCTTTATAAAAATGGGATGGGATAACAATGCTGGATCTGTCTTCAGCACCTTAGACTTTATGCTTCTATTTCTCTGTACGGCCCGCGCACACTGTGCAGAAATGTCTGCGATTATGTCAGCGGTTGTAACTAATTTCTTTTGTGGCTTGGTGTATCTACGCCTGCGGCTCATTCTGCCTCTTCAACTCCCAGCGTTAGCTCAACTACGATGCGGCTCAGAAAGTTGGCCAGGATATGGGATGGGTTCCTTGGCTGGATACCGTGCCACCAGTCCTTCATAGCTTCAGGGTCGGACTGCTCCAGGTCCGTAAGAAGATTCGCAGCATCATGGATACCCACCTGTTACCTTCTCAACTTGGATGAGGCCAAGTTTAACCAGCCCAGCCCTTGCCGCATTGACTTGGCTTTCGGTCATCCAAGTCCTTTCAGCAAGATTCTTGCCTGAGTAATTACGCATGAGGGCAGTGTGTTTCTGTGATTCCTTCCAGAGATACAGGTACAAGTGTTGTTGCGTCTTGGTGATCTTTCTATAGATTTCCTCTGATAGAAAGCAGTTGGGAATCTGGAAATAAGTGATTCCTGTGTTACGAAGCGCGTTGCTCATTTTGCTGCTCCTGTTTCTTGTAGGTTCATAGTCTTTATTGCTTTCTGGATTATCTTGCAGACATTGGACTGACTAATACCCTTCTTCTCTGCAATCTGCGCCTGCTTAGTTTTCTGCATCCACATCCTAATGACGTCTTGGACATCAGGTGACTGAGTAGACAACTTGGCCTCGCAGCGTGCACGGTACTGCTCCTCAGTCTCCTCTGGGCCATTGCCGCCTCTGCTCCATTTCTGGAATGCGAACTTGTCAAGGTGATTAGGAGCATCAGCGTCAGCATCATCAGAGGGTCCACCTTCACCATCCGAACAAGGGATCTCTACAGGAATCATCCTGTGGCTGTCCTTGTCCAGCTTCTTGAATGCAGAGATGCGCCGTTTCTTCCACGCACTGCGCAGATAGTGCGACGGCTGCTTTTTTATCGCCTTGCCCTCAGACCGCATCTTGTCCATAAGGGCCATCAGCCGAATGACCTCATCCTGCAAGAAGTCATCAGACAGCCCTTGAGCACGGAGGTCGTCTCCCTTACGTGCAAGGCTGGTTTCCCGCGCGAGAAAGTTGTACAGGACTGTCCATAGCTCCTGTACGTTACCTTCTGTGGGATCTGAGTACCACGCACAGTGTGCAGCATCCATAACTTCGTCAGGGATGCAGACATACTTGGCCTTGGTTACAGACTCAGACTTGCCCTTAGTCCTCTTGGCCTTCTTGGCTGGCTTGTAGTCTTCTTGTTCCTCTGCTCGATTGGTCTGGTACTTAAACAACTCAATTCCAGACAGAACGCCATCCTGACCAAGCATAGAGAAATTGGAACTCGTATCCTCAGCCTTGAGAGCAGCAACGTCGGCATACGAAAAGCACAGAGAACGATTCTCAAGACTGTCTTCATCATCAACAATGAACTCACTGGCAGGAATGTCTGCCTGTCGCGTCTGATCATGAATCGGATACCGTAGACGGCGGTATCTGGGTTTGAGCTTGAATGACTCAGCAATGAGACAGGCTGACTCATACTGCTCTGGGTTGTTATCAGGGCCATTCTCAATTAGCTCGGTGAGCCACCGACCGGGGCTTGCTGAACTGGGTACTTCTGGGGCAGGAGCTTTATCAGCTTCTTTGGTACGTCTAGTTTTGTTATCGGAATTGCGCATTGTAATCTCTCTCTGCAAGTAAGACAAGGGTGTTCTTGGCCCTCTTGTGGGGGTAGGTGGCGTCGATAGGTTGTTGGGGTGGCTTGGATTACATCACGGAGTAATCGCCGCTTTAATTAAGGTAGGATCTTTCTTTCGTAGCCAGAACGCTATGGTCTTGGGATCGAAGCGGATTTGCCTACCGATGGAGAAGCTAGGAATACGACGGCTCCCCGCCAGGTCATAAATAGAGTCTTGGGACACGCGGAATATCTCAGCGACATCACGCACGTTCAGAACACCCTTGCGGGTTTCTAGGTCGTCAAGAATGCTGTATGCATCCTCACCGGCAGCGGCCGAGATATCGAACACGGCAGATGAATCATCAGAAAAATTAAACACTTCGGGCATTGACATTAAAGTCCTTTAGATACTTGTGGTTAGGGGTTAATTTTGCACAGAATGAACATGTGCGAGAGGCCACAAGTCCTTATCTGCATGATTGCTTGCTGCTGTTTGGTTGGGTTTGTCTGTACCAGCGCAGACACGCTCTAGTCTCGAACCTCAGACCTGTTACCCCTCACGCCATTCATAGGCATGTTGGTACAAGGTGCTTCGGTGAAACTGCCCTAATGCTGTCACGATAGGCGATGCGTGGCCGTTTCTCTGAACCTCCGTCTTGCGGTTTAGTTCAGACGTCCCGACTTGGAAGGCTTGCTCTAATAAGGTGAAGCCGGAAGACTTGGACCGCTGACTGCTGCGTTCTCCATGTACTCCGTTTTTACTGCCGTCGTGCCCTTTGTGTTGGTGGTTCGGGTTGGTGGTGCGTTAGTATTTTGAAGGTGGTCCAACTTCCTTCACCGATTTCTTTGCTTCCCCTTCATGATGATCTGACTGTACAGAAGTCAAAGCGTTATGTCAATGGGAAAAAACGAGGCTCCCCCGTCCCCATGATTGGGGTGGCGCGCTCGTTATAAGTAATTGAAAATGCTCGGTACGTTGCTCTGTACTGTTTGCTACATTCACGACTCTAGTCAATGGAGAAGCCCTAGTCAAGGGTTATTTTTGCCACCCCTGCCCAATGCTCTTATGCCCTGCGCTTACGTCCTGAATCAATCACATGCACACTTGTCTGCTTGGTTGGCTTTAGCTCGTCCGGCAGATACATCGAGCCTAACTTGCTGCTCCTCATTTTGGCGTGCATATCCTCGTCTTCAAGATGGTGCAGGTAAATCTTAGTGGTTTCTAAATCGGCATGGCCTAGCAGGTGAGAGACATCTTTCAGCGTGAAGCCATTACGCAGTAGGTTGGTCGCGTAGGTATGCCGGAACATGTGGACCCCAAACTTCCGGCAGCGTGGATGCTTGGCGCAATTGGTGGCTTTACCATTCACTGTTACCTTGCACTTGCCACAGTTCAGCCCTGCATCGAATGCATCCTGCTTTACCATTTCCAGAACGTTATCCAAGTTGCGCCCACCCGGTTTGTGTTGGGCCAGCCGTCCACGCCCAGGAGGAGATGGGAATACGAGGAAGCCTCCTTCCGGCACCCTGCCCCTCTGCTCCTTCAATAGCTCCATCAGTTCAGGCACCACGGGGACAGATCGCTCTTCGTAGTTTTTGGGCCTGAAGACAAACCCGTGCTCCCTCAGCTTCTTCTCTGTAACAGACACCTCACTCTTTTGAAAGTTCACATCGGCCCATGAGCAGAATGTCGCTTCCTTCAGTCGAAAACCCGTATGCAACAAAAACGAGTAGAGGATGTATCTTTCTCTGTTGGTATGAGCCAACAGCTTCTTCAAGGTGTCTGTCTGGTACATAGGACGGCCAAGTTTCTTTGGTGACTTCGGCCAATCCCCCTTTTTCATCGTGATGGGTGCTCCCTCACGGCGCATAACACACACAACGATCTTAGCTTTGATCTTGGCAGTCACCGGCTCCAGATTCTTCTGCGAGACACAGTGAGTCATGTAAGCCCTGACGTCGTCGCGGGAAACATCCTGCACATAAATCTTATCGGTGAAGTCCATGAACTCACGCAGACTCCCTTTGTACTTCGCCATGCTCCCAGAACGCAGCGTAACCTGCGCCTCTTCCAGGTAGTGCTCTATGGCATGTTTGATCGTGGCTCCCTTGTCCCTTATCTGTGGTGCGTTCTCCTCTATCGTGACGCCTGTGGAACGCAGGTTGTTGATGTGGGTCTGAGTCTTCCAGGCTTCAACCGCATCATGTCCGTCGGTCCCGACTGGCTTCTGTACACGCTTGCCGTGCTCGTACCACTCGATGTAAAAGGTGCCGCCTGTTGCCTTGGTAGGGATGCCGGTGATTAGAACTTGGTCAGGGAGGTATCGGTTATTTTTCTTGGCCACAGGAACGAAATTCCACTTTGTTCCTTGTTTAATTTTCCGTTTAAGGTTCACTGACGCCGCTTTGACTTCGCTCACAATCACGCCCTGTCTAGTTCCACCTTGGATACCAAGCGAAGTCAACGGACATAAACTATTGATTATATTGAAGAAACCAACATCAACTTTCGAAACCTCGATTCCAAGCCTCAATCACCCGAGTCTCCCGCTCCCACCCCAACACACTGACGCTCCCGGTTCCAAGCACCAGCATCCTCCCCCCGTCCGCCTCCAATCCAATCCAACGAGCCGCCAATATCCGCAAGATATGAGCATGGGCAAACAAAGCCACTCGCCCCCCTGAAGGCGCAGCCGCCAAAGCTCTCTGAATCACCCCATCTGCCCGCTCCCCTACATGCTCTACCGTCTCACCGTCGACAATCTCATCCTTCCAAACCGACCACCCCGGAATCTTCGCCCGAATCTCCGCCGTAGTCTTCCCCTCATAGACTCCGTAATCCCACTCCCGCAGCCCCTCATCCACCACGGCAACATCTCCAAACCCCGCAATCGCGCAGGTCTCCCGAGCACGCTGCATGGGACTGGTGAACACCGCCGCAAACTGCGTACCCGCCAAATAATCCCGCAACTCCTCTGCCCGCTTCCGCCCATGCTCCGTCAACGGAATATCCGTCCGGCTCGTATGCGCTCCACTGAGACTCCACTCCGTCTCACCATGACGAATCAGCCACAACTCAGTACCTGCACTCATTTAAATTCTCCTGCATCCAATATCCTACAAAGATGGACTTCCAGCTCTCCACAACCTACAAGCCTCAAGGCGACCAACCCCGAGCCATTGGCGAGCTCGTCTCCGGCCTCAACGGAGGCGAAAAGGACCAGGTCCTCCTCGGCGTTACCGGCTCCGGCAAGACCTTCACGATGGCCAAGATCATCGAGGAGCTCAACCGTCCTGCCCTCATCCTCGCGCACAACAAGACCCTCGCCGCCCAGCTCTACCACGAGTTCAAGACCTTCTTCCCAACGAACGCCGTCGAATACTTCGTCTCCTACTATGACTACTACCAACCCGAAGCCTACATCCCAGCCGGCGACCTCTTCATAGAAAAAGAAGCGACAATTAACGAAGAATTAGACAAACTCCGCCTCTCCGCCACCCGCTCCCTCTTCGAGCGCCGCGACTGCATCATCGTCTCCTCCGTCTCCTGCATCTACGGCCTCGGCTCCCCCGAAGCCTACTACGGAATGCTCCTCCTCCTGGAAAAAGGCCAGAAGATCAAACGCGAGGACATCACCCGCCGCCTCGTAGAAATCCTCTACGAGCGCAACGACGTCGACTTCCGCCGCGGAACCTTCCGCGTTCGCGGAGACATCATCGAGGTCTACCCCACCTACGACGAAAACGCCTACCGCATCGAGCTCTTCGGCGACGAGATCGACTCCCTCTCCCAGATCGACCCTCTCTTCGGCAGCATCCGACAGAAGTACTCCCGGCTCCCCATCTACCCAAAATCTCACTACGTCGTCCAGCCCGAACGCAAGAAAACCGCCAGCGACTCCATCCTCGCCGAGCTATTCGAATGGGAGGCCCAGCTCGAAAAAGAAGGCCGCCTAGTCGAATCGCAACGCATCCATCAGCGCACCCGCTTCGATCTCGAGATGATCAAGTCCGTAGGCTACTGCCACGGAATCGAGAACTACTCCCGACACTTCTCCGGCCGTCTCCCCGGCGAACCCCCACCCACACTCCTCGACTACTTCCCCCGCGACTTCCTCATCTTCATCGACGAGTCGCACGTCACCATCCCACAACTTCACGGCATGTGGCACGGTGACCGCAGCCGCAAGCAGAACCTCATCGACTACGGCTTCCGCCTGCCCTCCGCGCTCGACAACCGTCCCCTCCGCTTCGAGGAGTTCGAAGGCCGCAGCGGCCAGATCGTCTATGTCTCCGCAACCCCCGGCCCCTACGAACTCACCAAGTCCGCCGGCGTAGTCGTAGAACAGATCATCCGCCCCACCGGGCTAATCGACCCGGTTGTAGAAATCCGCCCCGTCAAAGGCCAGATCGACGACCTACTGGCAGAGATACGCGATCGAGTATCTAAAAATCAGCGCGTCCTTGTAACGACACTGACAAAGCGCATGTCTGAGGACCTGGCCAGTTACTACACCGAAGTGGGAGTGCGCTGCCGTTACATGCACTCCGAGATCGAAACCCTCGAACGCATCAAACTACTCCGCGATCTCCGCAAAGGCGAGTACGACGTCCTCATCGGCATCAACCTCCTCCGCGAAGGCCTCGACCTTCCCGAGGTCTCCCTCGTAGCCATCCTCGACGCCGACAAAGAAGGCTTCCTGCGCTCCCAGGGCTCTCTCATCCAGACCATAGGTCGCGCCGCCCGTCACCTCGAAGGCCGAGCCATCCTCTACGCCGACAAGATGACCGACTCCATGCAACGCGCCATCAACGAGACCGATCGACGTCGCGAAATCCAGCAAGCCTACAACGACGAAAACGGTATCACTCCAGCAAGCATTATCCGCCCCCTCGAAATGGGCCTCGCCGGAATCCTCAAAGCCGACTACGCCGACCTCACCGACGAAGCCGAGGGCATGCCCGACTTCGCCACCCAACAGGAGCTCGACACCTACATAGGCAAACTCGAATCCGACATGCGCGAAGCCGCTAAAAAGTTCGAATTCGAGAAGGCCGCCAAGTTGCGCGACACAGTGAAGGAGCTACGCACGAAAGAATTCCTCTTCAGTTAGAAAACGATGGCTGCATCATGAAAACACTGTTTCATAAATTCAGCGTGCGCCAAGCTACCATCGCAACCAGAAAGCAGATTCCAATGACTCCTACTCCGGACAGCATAATCACCCACCCAAGCCCCTACTCAGTCCCCGAGACACTCGACCGTCTCGAAGTCATTCTCCGCGCCAAAAACATTACCATCTTCGCCCGCATCGACCACAGCGGTGAAGCCGAGAAAATCGGCCTCCACATGCCCTCAACTCAACTCCTCATCTTCGGAAACCCAAAGGGAGGCACTCCCGTCATGTTGGCTGCACCTCTCTCCGCCATAGACCTGCCGCTAAAAGCCCTCGCATGGCAAGACACAGAAGGTAAAGTTTGGCTAAGTTATAACGATGCTGCCTATCTCAAAGATCGCTATTCGATCGACGATCACCTACTCGGTCCAATCAGCGCAGCCAGTGCCCTGATTGAGCAAGCCGTTGCCAGCTAAATTTGTTATGAAGTAGAGGCCCCGGCCCTGCTACGCTAACTCCGTGAAGCTCCTAACCCGAACCCTCTTCGCTCTCTTCCTGCTAGCCTTCACCCTCGCCCTCATCGTAGCGGGCAACTACGTCACCCTCCCCACTCACAACACCACCGCCACTCACTTCGACACCATCGTCGTCCTCGGCACGCCTGCCAAACTCGACGGCACACCCTCGCCCGAGCAGCGCGAGCGCGTCCTCGAAGGCGTCCGCGAGTACAAAGCCGGAGTCGCCCCGCACATCATCATGACCGGTGGCCCGGCACACAACTCCTTCGTCGAAGCCCACACCATGGCCCAGTTCGCCGCCGCCCAGGGCGTCCCCGCCTCCGACATCCTCGAAGAGTCACAGGCACAGAACACCATCCAGAACATCTACTACTCCGCCCAGATCATGCATCAACACAGCTGGTCCTCAGCCGAAGTCGTCAGCTCCCCCTATCATCTCGGACGAACCTCCCTCATCCTCAACACCTTCGACATCACCCAACCAGCGCTCTCCGTCGACTGGCACACCCATGCCTCACGCTGGCCGGGCGAGTACAACATCGGGCACAAAATCGTCCTGTACTCCGTCGAAGCCCGGCGCTGTCTCCAACTCCGCATTCGCGGCTTTCCACCCTCACGTTTCCTGCCCGGCGCAGCAACTGCCCGCTAATATTCAAATCGCCGCTTCAACTGCAGAAATGGCCGCTCAATCAGACGGTAACTAGCAACAGCCAGCAAGGTCGAACACAGAAGAATCGATCCAAAACTCAACACACCCGCCACAAATGGAACTGGCACATGTTCTCGCACCCACTTGGCCAGCCATCCAAATTGAGCCAAAAACAGATAGTGCCACAGGTACAGCCCATAACTGTACTTTCCGTAAAAGCGCAGCACGTTCCACGAACACACGCGATGAACGATCGTCGTAGGGTAAAAGCTAAGCACCAGTATTGAGCCCGACAGCAGCGCCAGTGCGCTATATCCAGCCCCTTGAATCGGCCGCGACAGAAAAAACATCGAGTGACCTAACCAGACCAACACACTACACACCGCCAACGCGGCTGCCCCTGTTATCCGCGCCGTACGCAATGACGGCAATGGAATCAGCGCAAGCGCAGCGCCCACCAGCAAGGAATCCATCCGTGTTGGCAGACTCTGATAGATCAGCCAGGGCTGCGCGTGTACGTGCAACAGCGCAAATCGCAATAGCGGAGACAACAGGATTCCTGCGATGCATATATTCCGCAGCGTCCCACGCTTCAGTTGGCTTCCCACCAGCCACGGCCACACCAGGTAGAACTGCTCCTCCACCGCCAGGCTCCACACATGGAAAAAATCGAACGGTCCTATCGTGCCCAGCGAGTTATCAAAGGGAAGAACTAGATTCGCCCCGTAAAACAACATCGCCAGATGTCCCAACCGCCACTGAACATGCAGGAAAGGTGCTAGGAGCAAAGCGCCCAGAAGAAGAAAGTAGTACAGCGGAAACAACCGCAGTACCCGGCGCACATAGAAGTTCCGGAAATAGTTCTCCGCCCCTCTTTGCTCATACAAAATAGTGGTGATCAGAAATCCTGAGAGAACGAAAAAAATATCTACGCCAATCCACCCAGCCGACGCCAGCATACCGAAAGGGCCAGTGCCGCTCCTCGGAAAAAAATGGAACAGCACAACAGACAGAACTGCTACCCCTCGAACCCCATCCAGACTCGCAACGTGCTTCACAGATTATCTCTCTCCATCACTATCCGAAGCACTCCCTTGGATCATCAGCGCCCCCGTTCCGAACCCTCTCAGACTATCAAACGAATTCGCTCATCCGAATAACTCGCGCGTTTGACCATAGCGTTATCGTTGTCTTTGCAGAGCCGTATCCTTATCTTCAAGAACAACCCCTAAAATGGGGCTGAAATAACTCTGGAGACTTTAGACAACATGATCATCATCAACGACGAACACGTAACGCTCGAGACACCAGGCGGTCCCATGCGGACTCACATCGTCCGCCCAGCCGCCCCTGGCCGCTACCCTGGCATCGTCTTCTACTCCGAGATCTTCCAGATCACTGCGCCCATCCGTCGCACCGCTGCCATGCTCGCCGGCCACGGTTACGTCGTCGCCATGCCGGAGATCTATCACGAGTTCGAGCCAGCCGGAACCATCCTCGCCTACGATCAGGCCGGCTCCGACCGCGGCAACGTCCTCAAAACCACCAAGGAACTCGCTAGCTACGACGCCGACGCACGCGCCGCCATCGACCATCTCAAGTCACGCCCCGACTGCACCGGCCGCATCGGCGCCATGGGCATCTGCATCGGCGGCCACCTCGCCTTCCGAGCCGCCATGAACCCCGACGTCCTCGCCACAGCCTGCTTCTACGCCACCGACATCCACAAAGCTGGTCTCGGCAAAGGCATGAACGACGACTCCATCCAACGCGCCGCCGACATCAAAGGTGAACTCCTCATGATCTGGGGCCGTCAGGACCCCCACATCCCCACAGAAGGCCGCATGAAGGTTCTCAACCGCCTCAACGAGCTAGGAATCCGCCTAAGCTGGCACGAGGTCAACGGAGCTCACGCCTTCATGCGTGACGAAGGCGCACGTTACGATCCCGAGCTAGCCTATAGCCTCTACGGCCTCGTCTTCGATCTCTTCCACCGCAAACTAGCCGAGGGCGACCAATCCGCCACCCCGGCATCCAGCACCGAAACACGCCACTAAATCAGGAACCGGTGAGCTGCGCGCCTAACGCCAGCTCACCGCCAGATGCCACCGCATCTCCCGCGCCTTGGTCTTCTCCAGCACCTTGCAGTATTCCAGGAGCTCTCCCAACACCTGCTCCCCATCCGATCCAAGCTGCTGCGGCTCATCCTCTAGCGCCTCAACCAACGCACACACCGTAACCAGACCATCCGCTGCGGAGTACCACTGAGGCGGAGGCAATCGTTGCATCAACTCCTTGTTCCCCGCCCCTTCCTCAATCAACAGAGACATCGAGTTCTCATCCGCCGAGAAGAATTCGATCAGCGGTTTGACCCCCAACCGCAGCGCCAATCGCTCCAGAGCATCCTCATACCGTGCCAACAAGCGCCCATTCACGAAGATATCGAACCCAGGGTCCTCGCCCTCAACCACGATGTACATTGAAGCAGCCATTCTCCGCAGTTTACCCCTCCGGCCGCCGGCAGAAAAGTATCATCGCAATGACAAGACCGCCTCATCTCCTGTTGCCTTTGAAAATAATATCCACGCGGCTCCTGCTGTCAGCAAAGCGGCCCCCGCGCCCATTCTCACCGTTAACTCAGGCCGCAGGACAATATACCCCTCAACCACGGTCAGCAGCGGTATCACTAGATACCGCGCAGCAAAACGCACCGGCGACATCTCCTTCAAAAGCCATATCAGCAAAACCAGCGTGACCAGATCCACCAGTGAAGCGATAGAAACCATCGTCCCAAACCCACTCCACTGCCAGACAAGCGAACCAGTAACGGAACACCAGGCTAGCAAAAACAGAGCATTCGCAAGACACACCAACGCAATGGCATCCACAACAGCAAATGCCTGCAACAATCGATAGATCCAAACACCTGCAATCGCGACCAGCCCCACGGCCAGACAGACAACGGCCAGCATCGCCCACTCTCTTGCAGATCCGGGCAACGCAACAGGGAGAAGCAGCAAAACGCCGCCAAACGCCATCAGCGCCGGAGCGAGAAACCTCCGCTCTTCTTCTTCAGCATTCGGGCGGCTTACTGTCACAAGCACCACAACAGCCGGAAGCAGCGCGAACGCCGCAGACCGATTCACGGCAGGAACGCGACTCCCAACAGACTCAATCAACACCGCCGGCACAGTAAGAAAAATCACTCCGGCAGCCGCCAACCGAACCCAACGAAGCTCCGCGATTCGAGCCCTCACTCCCCTCTTCACAAACAGAAGCGCACCCAACCCAGCAACAACGTAAAGCAGACACTGCTGCTCAAGCAGAGGAAGCGCATCCCCTGTACCTGGAGGAAACAACCAGACAGCAGAGGAAAGGAGACAAAAAACACTGAACACAATCCACAGAGATCTCCTCATAAGAGACCCGCCCCATAAAGCAACGCATCCCAAACAAAAGGGCCGCGCCTTAGCGCGACCCTCTGCTTCATCTGTAAAGACAGCCTACTGATTACCGCCGCCTTGCGGTGCCGTACCAGCTCCAGGCCGACGACCACCACGACGACGCCTGCCACCCGGCCGCCGCTGTCCACCAGGACCAGCTGCTCCATTTGGTCCCTGCCCGCCACCAACTCGCGGAGCTGGAGCCGTGCCATCAGCGCGATTGAAGTTAGGCTCATCACCTGCCTCATCGCCCTCCTCATCAAAATCATCGCCGTCTTCAGCAGCAACATCATCTGCAACCGGCGAATCTCCCGTCCGATCGCCTGACGCACCAACCTCGACATTCGGTCCATCAGTTCCGATCTGGCCCGGCTCAGGCAAACCAAGCTTCGCACGCTGCTCACGCAGAACCGCCTTCCGCGAAAGCTTGATGCGGTTCCCTTCGATCGCGAGCACCTTCACCAGAATCTGGTCGCCCTCACGAAGCTCGTCCTTGACCTCCTTCACGCGATGTTCCGCGATCTCGGAGACGTGCAGGAGCCCATCCGTACCGGGGAAGATCTCAACGAACGCGCCAAACTCAGCAAGCCGCACGACCTTGCCCAGATAGGTCTTCCCAATCTCGGGCACCGCAGTAAGATCGCTGATCATCTGAATCGCGCGCGCCAGACCATCAGCATCGCTCGAAGCGACATTGACCCGGCCCGTATCGTCCACATCGATCTTCACACCAGTCGCATCGATGATCCCGCGGATCACCTTGCCACCCGGCCCAATCAGATCGCGAATCTTGTCAGTCGGAATCTGTATGGTGTGGATGCGCGGGGCAAACTGCGACTTCTCTTCGCTCGCGCCCGAGATCGTTGCATCCATCGTATCCAGTAGCGACAGTCTGCCTCGCCGCGCCTGCTCCAGAGCCTCCCGCATAATCTGCGGAGTAATGCCCATGATCTTGATGTCCATCTGGAGTGCCGTAATGCCCTTGCGCGTCCCGGCCACCTTGAAGTCCATGTCGCCGTAGTGATCTTCCGCACCGGCAATGTCGGTCAGGATAGCGTAGTTGTCGCTCTCCTTAACCAGGCCCATGGCAACACCCGCAACCGATCCCTTGATCGGAATGCCAGCCTGCATCAGCGCGAGAGACGCACCGCAGACCGTGGCCATCGACGACGAGCCATTCGACTCAAGAATGTCCGAGACAACGCGCAGCGTATACGGAGACTCATCTTCAGCCGGCAATACAGCCTCAATCGCTCGGAAGGCCAGCGCGCCATGTCCAATCTCGCGCCGTCCAACTCCAGTCATCCTGCCAACTTCGCCGACGGAAAACGGTGGGAAGTTATAGTGCAGCATGAAGCGACGCTTCTGCTCGCCCTCATAGCTCTCCAGACGCTGAGCATCGTCCGTAGTACCGAGAGTCGCACTGACCAGAGCCTGTGTCTCACCCCGCGTAAACAGCGCAGAGCCGTGAACACGCGGAAGGACCCCAACCTCTACCGTCACCTCGCGGATCTGATCGAACGCGCGATGATCTGGACGAATCCGTTCCTTCAAAACCTGTTCGCGGAAGATATTTTCGCGCAGCAGCTCATAGTACTTGCTGAGCTTCTTCGCAGCGGCTGCATCACCCTCCGGCAACTCCAGCTTGAGCTCGTCCTTGATCGCCTTGACCAGGGCGTAGCTATCGAACTTCGGGTGCTTCTGCGTGTCGAGAGCGTCCTTCAGCCTCTCACCAACCTTGGCCGTCAGCGCGCTCAGATACTCCTGGTCGATCTCCACTGCGGAGACAAGCCGCTTCGTCTTACCTGCACGGCTGACCAGATCTTCGATCGCGGAACAGATCTTCTTGATCTGCTCATGAGCAAACTCGATGGCATCGACGACACGGTCTTCGGCAATCTCCTTCGCACCGGACTCAATCATCACGATGCCGTCCTTCGTGCCCACAACCATGATGTTCAGCTGGCTCTTCGCGCGCTCCGTGTAGGTTGGGTTCACGACGAACTGATCATCCACGATGCCGACTCGCACAGCGCCCACTGGCCCATGGAACGGGATGTCGCTCAGCGCAAGCGCACAGCTCGCGCCGTTGATTCCAAGCACATCAGGATCATTCTCTTTGTCTGCGGAGTAGACGAAGGCAACAACCTGCGTCTCATTCCGAAACGCCTCTGGGAACAGCGGACGAATAGGACGATCGATCTGACGGCTCGTCAGAATCTCCTTCTCGCTCGGACGGCCCTCGCGCTTGATGAACCCTCCTGGAATCCGGCCACCCGCATAGGTGAACTCACGGTACTCAACGGTGAGGGGAAAGAAATCGATACCTTCTTTTGGGTCTGGCGATGCCACAGCAGTCGCCAGAACTACGTTGTCGCCACTCGATGTGAGCGCCGCGCCAGAGGCCTGCTTGGCCATGCGCCCCGTCTCAAACTTAATTTGCTTGCCGCCGGCAAGCTCGACTGTTACATCCTGTTTCATGTTGCCTCTCTTCTCTCTTTATCTATCGTGTTGGGAAACTTTTGCATCGCGTCATCCGCGTTGCGGGCGCGAAAAAGTGCAGCTCCGCTGATATCGGCTAACGCGCCGTCACAGAGCTGCACTGGATTGAATCTGTTGCGGGCTGAGATCTGCCGGCTCCCGGAACAACAGAGACACCATCCACGTCTACCATCGTCGGCAACTCCTGCGACAAGGTCTTGCTCGACCTTGCACGAAGTTTGCAGCCGAATGAGGCCGGGCGTGCTTCCATAGTTTGAACGGTGTCTCCGGAGATGGTGCGTTACTTGCGGATTCCGAGCTTGCCGATGACGTCGCGATAGCGGTCGGCATCGCACTTCTTCAGGTAATCAAGCAAGCGCCGACGCTTGCTCACAAGCATCAGAAGTCCGCGGCGTGATCCGTGATCCTTCTTATGTGCCTTGAAGTGTTCCGTCAATTCACCGATGCGCTCGCTCAAAATCGCGATCTGTACCTCGGGGCTCCCGGTGTCGGAGTCATGTGTGCGAAACTTCTCAATAATGTCTGTCTTTTTAGCGGATGCCAACACAGCTGTTTTCTGCTCCTGATCTTCTAGTCCACTTCTCGTAGTGTCTACATAAGGATAGCACCGCTTGAGGAAACGCGGCAATAAAGGTGACCCGCACCTGTCAAAGAGGTAACACCAAATGTCTAAGCAACATGCGTCTTCAGAAACGCCAGTGTCCTCTCCCGCGCCAGCTTCGCCGACGGCGGATGGTAGCTCGACCGTGCATCGCAGTTGAATCCATGCTCGGCCCCAGGGTAAATGTGGATCTCCACCTCAGGATGAGCGGAGCGCACTGCCTCGATCTGGTCCGCGCCGATATGCGTATCGTCAGCACCGAAGTGCAACAAAACCGGGCAGCTGGGCTCCTCGGCAGCAAACTTGCCGATGCCTCCCGGGTAGTACCCCACGCAACAGGAGGGCTGCATCTTCATCGTCTCGCCGCGGGTCGCCGTCAGCCAGCTCATCAAACCGCCAAAGCAGAAACCGAGAACCCCGATTCCCTTTCCGGCCTCCTTCACCAGTTCGTAGGCGGCGGCAATATCCAGCAGAGCCGTATCGGGATTGAGCGTCCCCATCAGGGCGTACGCCTTCTTGGCGTCCTCACCCTCATACTTCAACTCCACGTCGCGCTCGGTACGATCGAAAAGAGCAGGCGCAACCACAAGAAATCCATCCCGGGCATATCCATCAGCGACGCCTCGAATGTGGGCATTCACACCGAATATCTCTTGAATCACAACCAGCGCGCCGATCGGTTCACCAGCAGGACGCGCAACGTATGCGCTCAACTCATGGCCATCCTGCGCCTTCAACTTCGTACGTTCACCCATTAGTTCCACTCCCTATCACAAAATACCTAGTTAGTTGATGCCATTTATAGGAGTTCGGCAGCTTGCTTGCTTCCGAAAGAATAGGTCTCTCAATGCTCTTCGCCCGCTCCCGCGTAACCTTTGATCTCGCGCGTCCAGCGAAGAAATCGAAACACCTGTCTCTTCTCTGCCCAGAACAGATTCCAGAAATCGCGCGCAGTCACGGTCTCCGCTCGCTTCCCTGAATACGTTTCAAGCCTCCACCGCAAATAGGG
>Ga0193743_1001699_pt1 | contig 16126 bp, 16 predicted proteins | sample L2c2metaG_FD_143038 | JGI IMG/M metagenome (GOLD analysis project Ga0193743, IMG submission 143038) | Soil microbial communities from a riparian zone of the East river system, Colorado, United States - L2c2 | ecosystem: Environmental > Terrestrial > Soil > Riparian zone | place: USA: East River...
ACTGCCTGCGCGGACCGGACTGGCGTGCGTTCTGGCTGGGTTGCTTCGCCGCGGGCCTGGGCGTCATCACCAAGGGCGTGGGCATCCTGGCGCTGTTCATGCTGATCCCCTACGCCGTGGTGCGCCGCCGCGGTTGGTCCGGCGTGACGCAAACACAAGGCGACGGCTGGCGGTGGGCCGGCGGCGCGCTGGCATTCGTGTTGGCGATCGCGGTGTGGCTGGCACCGATGTTGCTGCATGCACTCACCGCGCCGGGCCCGGACTTCCACGCTTATGTGAATGACATCCTGTTCCGGCAAACGGCGGGGCGTTACGCAGCATCGTGGCAACACCACGAGCCGATCTGGTATTTCCTGCCGGTGCTGGTGGTGGAATGGTTTCCGCTGTGCCTTTTGTACCTGCCGATGCTGCCACGCTGGCGCGAGGCCTTTGCCACTCGCGAAGCACGCGTGGTGATGCCATTGGCATGGGTGCTGATCGTGCTGGTGTTCTTCTCCATCCCCAGCGGCAAGCGCGAGGTGTACCTGATGCCCGCGATCCCGATGATGGCGCTGGCGATGGCGCCCTACCTGGAAGAAGTGGTGAAGCTGCGCTGGCTGCGTTGGTTGTGCGTGGGCCTGGCGGTGCTGGCAGGCATGGTGTTGTTTGGCGGCGGCCTGTGGGCGGTGTTCGGCCATCCGAAGTTCACCGCGCGGGTGGCCGACCGCAACCTCGTCGATGGCGGCCGGCATTTCTGGCTGGCGGTGGCCACGATGGGAGCGCTGCTGCTGGCAGCAGCCGCGTTCTTCCGGGCAAGACGCGGCGCACTAGCGCTCGTGGTGGGCATGGCCGCGGCCTGGGTGGCCTGGGCCATCGGCGTGTATCCGCAGTTCAATCCCTCCGAATCCACGCTCGCCATGATGCAGCGCGTGGACGCAACGATCGGGCCCCAGGGCCAATTGGGACTGGTCGGCTGGCGTGAAGAGCACCGGCTGATGTCACCACGCACGCCCACCGATTTCGGCTTCAGTCGCGGCTTCAATGTACAGATGCGCGATGGCCTCGCCTGGCAGGGGCAGGATCCGGCGCAGCGGTGGATCTTCGCCGGCGATTACGCGCTGGGCCCCTGCATCGACAAGTCACGAGCCGTGGACCTGGGGCGCGTCAACCGCTACGAGTGGTGGCTGTTTGAAGCCTCGGCGGTCATCCCCGGTTGTGACCCGATGAAAGGCTCGAACGCGGTCGAAGGCCCCTGACGGGGCCTAGCCATCCCGCGGTGTCTTCTTCGTGCGCTCGACCATGCGATTGAAGCGGCGGATGGTGCGGTTGCGGTTATGCCGGCGGCTCATCGACTGGTGCGGGATGATGTTCTTCTCGCCGAAGCCATCGATCATCAACAGGTGCGGCCCGCCACGCGAGTCCGAACCGTACACCACGTTCCAGGCATGCAGGTCTGCTGCAATGGTGTCGTGCTCGAGCAGGCGTGCCAGGAAGTCGTCCAGCGCGGCTCGCACCTGCGGCGTGTAGCCATCGCGGCGCACCCAGGCGTCGAGCGTGGGCGCCAGCGAGCCATCGGGCGCCGCCACTTTTTCCACTACCTGGCCCAGGCCCATGTCGGTGAGTTCGATGCCCACGACGCGGGCCAACGGCGACACGCCCTGGGGTGACACCGCGTATGAGGTGACGAATTCGCGGAACTCGCGGATGTAACCCTTGTAGTATTTCGCGCGCGTCAGGCGCCGGTACCACGGCCCGTTCTCCCAGCGCTCGACGATGGCGTCCTGCCGCATCACCTTGATCAGCAGGTTCGCTTGCGCGGGGTGCTGGTAGACATACCGGATATGGCCGGTGGCCACGGGCTCAAGGCCGCTGAGCAGGATCATTCCGCCTGTCCCATTTGAAGAGAAAGAAACATTCTCGCATCTGCGCAACCCCGTTTCCTCCCCCGCTGCGTTTCATCGTTACCCACCAAGGAGGCAAAACGATGAAAACGCACGCACTCGCCCCGCTCTGCGCCGCGGTCATGCTGGCCCTGGCCGGCTGCGCCACGTCGCAGAATCCCGCTCAAACCACGCCACAGGCGCCCAGCGACGCGAGCCAGGCGCCACCCACCAACGACAAAGCCGAAAAGAAACCGCTGGCCGAGGAAACCCGTCCCTTGTACACCCCGCCACCGCCGCCCGAACCCAGTCAACCGTTGAGCCGGGGCAAATCACTGGCGTCCATTGAGGTCATGGCCGAGCGGCCGCCTTCCTCGGCCCCGCTGATGGCGCCAGCGTCGCCGGCGCAAGGCTACGTGGCCATGCAGATGATGCCGATGGCCGGCGACATCGACCGCGAGAACTACACGCACTTCAAGGACAACGGCGTGCAGCAGGTGGCCGAGCAGCCAGTGTCCACCTTCGGCCTGGATGTCGATACCGGCGCCTATACCAACGTGCGCCGCATGCTGGCGAGCGGCAACCTGCCGCCAGCCGACGCGGTGCGCGCGGAAGAATTCATCAACTACTTCGACTACGGCTATACGCCGCCTTCCACGCGCGCAGAACCCTTCAGCGTCACCACCGAGCTTGCCCCGGAGCCGTGGAATACGAAGCGTGAATTGCTGATGGTGGGCATCCAGGGCTACCGCGTGCCCGGAGCCGACGTACCGCCGGCCAACCTGGTGTTCCTGGTCGACACGTCAGGCTCCATGGACGAGCCGGCCAAGCTGCCACTGTTGAAGGCATCGCTCAGGCAGCTGGTGCCGCGCCTGCGCGCGCAGGACCATGTCTCGTTGGTGACCTATGCCGGGGAGGCTGGCGTGGCGCTGGAATCCACGCCGGGCAACCAGCACGCGAAGATCCTTGCCGCCATCGATGCCTTGGGCGCCGGCGGTTCCACCAATGGCGGCGCAGGCATCGACATGGCCTACGCCCAGGCAAAGCAGGGCTTCATCAAGGGCGGGGTGAACCGCATCGTCCTGGCCACCGATGGCGACTTCAACGTGGGTACGACCGGCATCGAAGCGCTGAAGACGCGTATCACCGAAGAGCGCAAGGGCGGCGTGGCGCTATCCACGCTGGGCTTTGGCCAGGGCAACTACAACGACGCGATGGCCATGCAGCTGGCCGATACCGGCAACGGCAACCACCACTACATCGACAGCCTCGCCGAGGCCCGCAAGGTGCTGGTGGATGAGATGTCCTCGACGATGATGACCATTGCCAAGGACGTGAAGATCCAGGTGGAATTCAATCCCGCCGTGGTGAAGGAATATCGCCTGATCGGCTATGAAAAGCGCGCGCTGGCCCGTGAAGACTTCAACAACGACGCCGTGGATGCCGGCGAGATCGGCGCGGGCGCCAACGTGACGGCGTTGTACGAAGTCACCCTGGTGGGCGAAGGCGGCGGCCGTGTTGACCCGCTGCGCTATGGCCCGGCACGTCCCGTGGCCAACGACAGGGCCGCCCATGGTGAACTGGCCTTCCTGCGCATCCGCTACAAGGCACCCGACGGCAACACCAGCAAGCTGATCGAACGGCCGCTATCGGCAAGCGTTGCGGCCGCGCCCAGCGAAAGGCTTCGTTTCGCCGCTTCCGTGGCCGCGTTCGCCGACGCCCTGCGTGGCGGCAAATACATCGACGGCTGGGACTACGCGAAGATCGCCGCCCTGGCCAACGGCGCGCGCGGCAGTGACGACATGGGCTACCGCGCGGGCTTCGTGCAGATGGTGCGCAGCGCCGGCGGCCTCTCCACCACGGCCAGTGGTGGCGGAACGGACGGCAATGAGGCAACCGTCTTGCGTTGATTGCCGCCGGACATCGACATCGACACCCACGAAGGCCCGTCGATGCCGTAATCTCCTGGGCCATGGACCGGCCCACCGACGACGATGCCGCGCTGATGCTGGCCTGGGTGGCTGGCGACGCGGCATCGTTCCCGGTGCTTTATTCCCGGCAGAAAGACCGCCTGTACCGCTTCATCCTGCGCAGCGTGCGCCAGCGCGAAATGGCCGAGGAAATATTCCAGGAAACCTGGAGCCGGGCCATTGCCGCGCGGGAGCGCTATCAACCCGGAGCGCGGTTTTCCACCTGGCTGCTGCAGATCGCCCACAACCTGATCGTCGATGCCTTCAGGCGGCAGCGCCCGGAGAGCACCGGTGAAACATATGAGGCCGCCGTGGCCAGCCACCCGGGCGACGAACGCAGCCAGCCCGAACACGCGCTGTCGGATTTCCAGCAGCGCCGCCGCCTGCAACAGGCCATCGATGGCCTGCCCGGCGAACAACGCGTGGCGTTCCTGCTGCGCATGGAAAACGAACTGACCATCGAGGAGATCGGCGAAGTCACGGGCGTGGGCCGCGAAACCGCCAAATCGCGACTACGCTATGCCATGAACCGCATCCGCGAGCTTATGACGCCATGAGCGACCAGCAGCATCCCATCGACGACGACGAACGCGAGCTTGCCCGGCTGTACGGCAAGCTTCCGCGCGCGACGCCGTCGCCGGCGCTGGACGAAGCCGTGCTGCGCCAGGCGCGCGAGGCAAAGCCTGTGACCGGTGCTCCCGCGTCGAGCCCAAGGAGCCGGCCGCGCCATGGGCTTCGCTGGGCCGGTGCGTTGGCCGTCGCGGCAAGTCTGGTGTTGGCAGCCAACCTGGCCTGGCAGCAACGCCAGCTGCCTGCGCCACAAGCCCGCCTGGAAACGGCGAAGGACAAAGCTGCGTCGGCGCCGGCTGCATCTGTCGGGGACAACGCCACCGCATCGGGTAGGGTCACCGCGCCGCAACCGGCGCCCGCGGTCGCCGTTGAAGGCGAGGTCGCCGCACGCAAGGCTGCGCCGCCCGAACCCGTGCGCGAGAAGGCGGCGACCGTCAGCCAGGCTGGTGTCCCCGCCGCGGTGGAACGATACGTAGCCGCCCTTCCCCCGCCCGCTGCCCCTTCTGCTGCCGCACAAAGCAGGAACGCCTCGTCGGCACCCCGCGCCCTCAGGACTCCGCCGCCCGAGCCGCCGCCCGAGCCGCCGACACAGCCCGCCCCACCCGCCGCGACCGCCGATGCCATGGCGAAAGCCGCTGCACCAGCAGCCGTCGTTGCTCCGGCACAGCCGCCGCCCCCCGCCGAAATCGGATCGCCGCCACCTTCTCCGGCCGCTGCACCACCTGAACTTGCCGAATCCGCCCCGTCGATCGACCAACGCCCGGCCCTGGAGGGGACCAGCGTCGTCTCCGAGTCCCCGGGCGACGCCGAACCCAGGCGGCGTGTAGCCGCTATCCGTCAGATGCTGCGCGATGGCCATGAGGCCAGCGCGCGCAAGGCCTACGGGGATTTGCGCCGGGATTTCCCGGGTTTCGTCGTTCCCCGCGACCTTGCGCCGCTTGCCAAGTAACCCCTGCGCCGATTGAATAGACAAACCTTGCCCCCATCACCGGAAGGGCATGAAGGCCAGGAACAGACGATGAGCGACGCTGCACCGGGCATACCGGAAAAATCCCGCCGCCTGGGCGCCTTGCGCAACCTCTGGCCGTATATCCGCCCGCACCGGGCGCTTGCCGCTGGCTGGCTGCTATTCCTGGCGTTGTCATCGGGGTCGACCCTGGTATTCCCGATGGCCGTCCGCCAGATGATCGACCACGGCTTCGCCGCGTCCAATTCCGGTGCCATCAACCGTACGTTCGGCTTGCTGTTCCTGGTGGCCGCCGTGCTTGCAGTGGCAACGGCGGGACGTTTCTTCTGCATCAGCCTCCTCGGCGAACGCGCCCTGGCGGCATTGCGGAAGAACCTCTATGACGGCGTGATTCGCCTGGATGTTGGATTCTTCGAGCGCACGCGCGTGGGTGAACTTACCTCGCGACTGTCGGCAGACACCGAAGTGGTGCAGGCGCTGATTGGTTCGGGTATTTCGGTCGCCTTGCGCAGCATGGTCACGCTATTGGGTGCCGCGGTGATGATGACCGTCACCATCCCGCGCCTGGCGGGTCTTACCGCCCTGGTCATCCCGGGCGTGCTGCTGCCCATCCTGGTCTTCGGCCGCCGCGTGCAGAAGCTCTCGCGTTTCAGCCAGGACCGCCTGGCCGACGCCTCGGCGATCGCCAATGAAACGCTCAATGCAGCCACTGCGGTGAAGGCCTATCACCGCGAGGACATCGAAAGCCGTCGTTACGGTCATGCCGTGGACCGCGCCCTGGATACCGCGCGCAAACGCATCGGCGTGCGCTCGCTGCTGACGATGGCGGTGATCGTGCTGGTTTTCGGCGCGATCATCCTGGTGCTGTGGGCCGGCGCGCGGCAGGTACTTGCCGGTGAACTCACCGCCGGCGTGTTGAGCCAGTTCGTACTGTATGCGGTGTTCGCCGCGGGCTCGGTGGCGGGCCTTGCCGAAGTGTGGGGTGACGTACAGCGTGCCGCCGGAGCGATGGAACGCATCGGCGAGCTGCTGGCCGAAAAGCCCGGCATTGCCGATCCGGCGCAGGCAGTTGCCCTGCCGAGCCCCTTACGTGCGTCGCTGCGCTTCGACAGCGTCACTTTCCACTATCCGACCCGCGGTGACATTCCCGCACTGAAGGATTTCTCGCTGGAGGTGAAACCCGGCGAAACCGTGGCCCTGGTCGGCCCTTCCGGGGCCGGCAAGAGCACCGTGCTCGGCCTGCTGTTGCGTTTCTACGACCCGCAGACGGGCAGCATCCGCCTCGACGGCGTGGACTTGCGCGCCCTCACCCTGGCGGACCTGCGCGGTGCCATTGCGCTGGTGCCACAGGACACTGTGATCTTCGGCGGCAGTGCCGCGGACAACATCCGCTTTGGCCGGCAGGACGCCAGCGACGAAGAGGTGCGCCAAGCCGCACGCCTGGCCGAAGCCGACGGATTCCTAAGCGCCCTGCCCGAAGGCTACGCCGCCGCCATGGGCGAGCGCGGAGTACGTCTTTCCGGTGGTCAGCGCCAGCGCATGGCGATCGCCCGCGCGATCCTGCGTGATGCGCCGCTACTCCTGCTCGACGAAGCCACCTCGGCTCTCGATGCACAATCGGAAGCGGCGATCCAGCACGCACTCGAACGGCTCGAGCAGGGCCGCACCACGCTGGTGATCGCACACCGGCTGGCAACCGTCAAGCGTGCCGACCGCATCGTCGTCATGGACGGTGGCCGCATCATCGCCCAGGGCACACACGAGAGCCTGCTGCGCGAAGGTGGTTTGTATGCAGAACTGGCACGGCTTCAATTCGTTGCGTAGGTAAAGCAACGACGACATGCCACGCTCGCCAAGCTGACGCGTGGCGTCAACCTCGGATGATATTCCCCGCCGTGCCGCCAGCCTTTAATGGCACTGCGGCAACTGGCCGCGTCCAGATTTTCCCCTCATGAATATTCGTTACAAAATTGCCTTCGCCTTGTTCACGGTATGCGCGTCCAGCGGGGCACTCGCCAACACCTACCACCTGAGCGATGTCGGTCATGGATCGACTGTCAACGAAGCCCTGAAGAACGTGCAAAGCCAGATCAGGGCCAAGTGCAAGTCATTGGGTGGCCACATTTCCAACTTCAAGTCAGGTCCGTTCGGCAAAGAGAACGGCCGCTGGTACTACAACATGACCGGCACGTGCGTCGGCGCAAACTAACCGGCCGATCGTTCAAAGTCAGCCAACGCCGGTATGAAGAGTCCTCCCTCTCCTGCTTAATGTTCTCCATCGGAAGCGGCCGCCAAACGGCCCGTCACACATGGAGCAGGTATGCGATACCCCCTTTGGTCCGCAATGGTTCTGTTCGTCGCCACGGCGCCCCTGACCACCATGGCGCATTCCGCCAATGCACCTTCCCCAGACGTGGAGCCTGCCCACGCCAGTTTCACCTGGCGGGCGTGGGCAGATAGCGAATACCTCGCCGACCGCGATGCGGGCATCGACGCGGCGCGTTTATGCATGAAGATGGGGGGAAAGGTCGTCGACCAGGAAAGTCTCGGCACGCTCATGCTGGGCAATGGCAGCTGGCACGCCACAACCAGGGTGACCTGCTTGACGAACTAGTCGGCCACGCTCCCCGGTTCGCGGTGCATGTGGCAAGGCGGCCAGCAGGACTTTACCGTTCGCTGACGGCCTTCGAAGCGACGGCAGCAAGCGCCTGGACAATCGCGGCGACCTCGGCTTCGTCGGTCCGCCATTCGCCGGCATCCATGCTCAAGCCGACCCCCTTGGGCTGGCGCGACGGCAAGCGCTGCTTGGCCGATGCGTGGAACTCGCTCAAGCCTGTCAGTCGCGCCAGCTCGGCGACGTTACCCGAGGTTACCCCGGCGCCCGCCATGACCGCGATGCGATGGTTGGCGCGAGAAGCCATCGCGCGGATGACCGACGCACCCGCGTGCGCGTGCGCCCGGCTACCGGAGGTAAGGATGCGCTCGCATCCGGCAGCGATGACATCATCGACGGCCGCCACCGGGTCGGCGCTGACGTCGATGGCGCGATGGAACGTCACGCCCATCGGGCCTGCCGCTTCCACCAGCTCCCGGCAGCGCGGATGCACACGGCCGGCTTCGTCGAGCGCCCCCACGACCACGCCGTCGCACCCCAGCCGGCGGCAATGCGCGATGTCGGCGTGCATCAGGTCCCATTCGTAGGGGGCGTACACGAAGTCGCCGGCGCGGGGCCGCACCAATACGTAGAGCGGAAGCATGATCGCCTCGCGCGCCATGGCGATGGTGGCATGCGAGGGCGTCACCCCGCCCTCGGCCAGCGACGCGCACAGCTCCACGCGGCCGGCGCCGCCATCGCGCGCGGCGATCGCCGATGCCACCGAATTGGCCGCCACTTCGAGCAGCATGGTCAGTAGGTGCTCTTGCCCGGGATCAATGCATCTTGCTTCGCCGCATCGCACACCGCGTACGAGAAGCCCTTCTGGAGGGCCCAGGCACCCACTTCGCCGGCGCGGTTCATGGCCAGGAAACCGACCTGGATCTCCTTTGCCGTGGCCGGCTTCCTGCGGATGATGCGTTCAACCGCCTCCCGGCAGGCGTCCTGCGGCGAACGTCCTTGCCGCATCAATTCCACCACCAGGAAACTGCCGCAATTGCGTATGACTTCCTCGCCCACGCCGGTGGACGTGGCGGCGCCCACTTCGCCATCGACATACAGCCCGGCACCGATGATCGGGCTGTCGCCTACCCGTCCGCGCAGCTTCCACGCCATGCCGCTGGTGGTACATGCGCCGGACAGGTTGCCGTGGGCGTCCAGGGCCAGCATGCCGATGGTGTCGTGGTTGCGCGCACCTCCCGGGAGGTTGCGGAAATCCTTCACCTCGCTGTTGATCGACGGCCTGTATTTGGCTGTCTTCAGCCACTCTTTCCAGGCCTTTTCCGATTCGGGCGTCAGCAGTTCCTCGCGGGGGAAACCCTGTTCCATGGCGAACTGCAATGCACCCTCGCCCACCAGCAGCACGTGCGGGGTTTTCTCCATCACCGCACGCGCTACCGAAATGGGATGGGCGATGTGTTCGATGGCAGCCACCGCGCCGCAATTGCCGGCCTGGTCCATGATGCTGGCATCCAGGCTCACATGGCCATCGCGGTCGGGATAGCCGGCGCGGCCCACGCTGTGGTTGCGAAGATCAGCCTCCGGGATGCGCACGCCGGCTTCCACCGCATCAAGGGCGCTGCCCCCCGCCGACAGCACCTTCCAGGCGCCCTGGTTGGCGGCCACGCCGAAATCCCAGGTGGACACAACCCGTGGCTTGCCCATGGTGGCGGCGGGCACGCCGCGGGCCACGCCACCGGTGGCAAGGACAGCCGAGCCCAGCACGGAAGCCTGGATGAAGCGTCGACGATCTGTCATCTACCCATTCCTTTCTGTTTCGAAGAAAAACAAAAGCCCCGCGCATTACGGCGCGGGGCTCGTGTCTTCAGACCTTGCTAGTCGTTCAGGCTGGCGTGACGTTGGACGCCTGCTTGCCTTTCGGACCCTGGGTAACCTCGAAGGTGACCTTCTGGTTCTCCTGAAGGGACTTGAAGCCATTACCCTGGATCGAGGAAAAGTGGACGAAAAGATCCTCCCCACCACCGTCGGGCGTAATGAAACCAAAGCCCTTCGCATCGTTGAACCATTTAACCGTACCAGTCGCCATTGCTAAAACCTCTGCATCATTGACTAAAAATGCACCCCTGCAAGTGGGTCCGGTTGTGTTAGGCCCCCGCCTGCCCCCCTGGTGCAGGCAAAGTATCACCATGTTTGCTGGCAAAACACAACATGTTCTGCACGGGTGATTCCTAGGAATCGACCAGCCCGGCCAGGATTGCCGGTACCGCGGCAGTGGCCGCGGCCAGATGGGCGAAGATTTCCTCGATGCTGATCTCGTCCTCGTCCGCCACCCCGGCCGCCCAATTGGCCACCAGCGCCAGGCAGGCATATTCAAGGCCCAGTTCGCGGGCCAGCACGGCCTCGGGCATGCCTGTCATGCCCACCAGGTCGCAGCCATCGCGTCGCATACGGGCAATTTCGGCACGGGTTTCAAGCCGGGGACCCTGGGTGGCGCCGTAGCAACCGCCATCGACCACATCGATACCTGCCGCGGCAGCAGCGGCCACCAAAGCCTTCCGCAGGGAGGAGGTATAGGGATCGGAAAAATCGATGTGGCGGACCTCGGCTCCCTCCACATCACAGAAACTGGTCAGGCGGCCGTGGGTGTAATCGATGAGCTGGTCGGGAACGACCACGGCGCGAGGGCCCATGTCGTCCCGGATGCCGCCGACGGCGTTCACGCCGATCACCCGGCTGGCACCGATGGAATGCAGCGCCCAGACGTTGGCGCGGTAATTCACCCGGTGCGGAGGCAAGTCATGGCTTTCCCCGTGGCGGGCCAGGAATGCCAGGCGCCTGCCGCGGAAATCGCCGACAACGATGTCACCCGATGCCTTGCCGTAGGGGGTGTCCACCGCCTGGCGCGAGGGATTGCCAAGGCCCGGGAACTGATACAGGCCACTGCCGCCGATCACGGCAAGGTCAATGCTCATGGGGAAACCTTGTCGGCGAGTGCGTAGATGGCAGGCAGGTTACGGGCCTGTTCGTTCAAGTCCATGCCGTAGCCGAACACGTAGCGGTCCGGGACATCCACGCCATTGAAATCAGCCTGGATGCCTTCGGCACGGCGGCCATGCAGTTTGGTGCACATCACCGCCACCAGTACCCGCCTGGCACCCATGCGCAGGCAGGCATCGCGCACGGCCTTGAGCGTATGGCCCTCGTCGAGGATGTCGTCGACCAGCAGTACGATGCGCCCCTCCAGGGGCACGACGGGCTCGCGCAGCCAGTGAAGCTCGTGGCCGGTGATACCGCCGCGGTACCGCGTGGCATGCACATAGTCGAATTCGAGGTCGGTCCTGATGGACAGCGCCAATTGCGCGGCGAACAACAGTGCGCCGTGCATGACGGTCATGAAGACCGGCCGCTCGCCTTCCAGCGCCAGGTCGATCTGGCTGCCCATGCGCGCGATCTGGGCCTCGACGGTGGCACGGTCGAAGAGAATATCGGCCGTAGCCACGGCTTCGGCCAACGGGGGGATGCTCATGCGGACTCCAGGGCAGTGATGCGCGCGACGAAACGGTCGCGTTGGGGATTGTCTTCCAGGCCCACCCAGGTGGCACCGATGGTGGCGCGCAAGCCGGCGATGGGACTGGCGGTGTCGACCGGGCGACCCGCCACGGCGGCGATCGCCTCGGGCACGACGTCCGGGAAACAGGCCAGCACCAGGTCGCAGCCGGCGTCGAGGTGGGCGTCTACGCGGTCAGCCACGCTGCCATGGACTTCGGCCGCCTTCATGCTGATGTCATCGCCGATCACCGCGCCTCTGAAACCCAGTTCCCCGCGCAGGATCGATCCGATCCACTCCGGCGAGAATCCGGCGGGCCGGTGGTCCACCGCCGGGTAGGTCACGTGCGCCACCATCACAGCCTCCGCGTGGGCTTCGATCGCCTCGACGAAGGGTGCCATGTCGGCCATGTCCAATTCGCTGCGACTCCGCGGATCGGTGGCCGCCGCCAGGTGGGTGTCCGCTGCCACCGAGCCGTGGCCCGGGAAGTGCTTGAGCACCGCCGCCATGCCGGCCAGGTGCATGCCACGCACATAGGCCTGGCCCAACTCACCCACCACGGCGGGGTCCGCATGGAAGGCGCGGTTGCCGATGGCGGCACTGCCACGGGCGAGGTCGAGCACGGGGGCGAAGCTGAAATCGATACCGGTGGCGCGCAGCTCGCTTGCCATCACCCAGGCGTGTTCCTCGGCCAGGCGCACGGCCTCGACCGGGTCGCGGTCGTAAGCCAGGCCAAGCGTCGACAGCGGCGGCAGCCGGGTGAAACCTTCGCGCAGCCGCTGCACGCGGCCACCTTCCTGGTCGACGCAGACCAGCATGTCCTCACCGCCAGCCTCGCGAATGGCATCGACCAGGGCGATCACCTGGTCACGGCTGCCGGTGTTGCGTGCAAAGAGGATCACGCCGCTGACGTTCGGCGCGCGCAACCATGCTTTCTCTTCGGCCGAAAGCGTCGTGCCGGCAACGCCGATGATCAGCATGCCGTAGCCTCGCCCGAGCGCTCCGCATCGGTCCATTGCGTGAAGGGATGGTCGAGCAGGAACACGTTGTAATAGCGTTTCTCGTCGCTGACCTCGCGGCCGAGCCAGGACGGACGGGGAATTTCCTCGCCGGCGTGCTCCAGTTCGACTTCGGCCACGACCAGCCCGTGGTTGGCGCCGGTGAATTCATCGATCTCGAACACGGTGCCCTCGACGTGGACGTGATGGCGGGTTTTCTCGACCTTGCCATCGCAAAGCGTATCGAGCATCTCGCGGGCATCGGCCACGGGCACCGGGTATTCGAACTCGGCCCGCTCGATGCCGCGGACGGACGACTTGATATTGAGCCACGCTTCGCTTCCGGCGATGCGCAAGCGCACCGACGCGCGCGCATGCCCGGCCACCAGCCCCGCCGCGCCCATGAGATAGCCCTGGGTTATCGGCATGCTCGACTCGATGCCTTCACGCCAGCCTTCGCCTGTAAGGAGAAATTTGCGTTCGATTTCCTTGCCCATGGAAAGCCTTCTAGCGTTCGAAGAGCGCGATCGATTCGACGTGCGCGGTATGCGGGAACATGTCCATCACGCCGGCACGGGAAAGCCGGAAGCCGTGCTGGTTGACCAGGATGCCGGCATCGCGGGCGAGCGATCCGGGATGGCACGATACGTACACCACCCGCCGCGTCGAGGCGCGCGGGAGATAGTCAAGCACCTTGTCCGCGCCGGCGCGGGGCGGGTCGAGCAGGATGGTGTCGTAGTCGGCCCGGGCCCAGGCGGTGGCGCGCTGGTCTTCGAAGAGATTGGCCACTTCGAATCGCGCGTTGCCGATGCCATTGCGCGTGGCGTTGGCCGCGGCGCGCTCCACCAGGCCATGTTCGCCCTCCACGCCCGTCACCTGGGCCACGTGGCGGGCGATGGGCAGGGTGAAGTTGCCCAGGCCGCAGAAGAGGTCCAGTACGCGGTGGTGCGGCTCGGGAGCCATCAGTTCAAGCGTGCGTTCGATCATCCGGCGGTTCATGCCGGCGTTGACCTGCACGAAGTCGAGCGGCGCGAATGCCATGTCCACGTCCTGCCCGGGAATACCGAACGACAGCTGGTGCCCTTCCGGCCACAGGGCATGCACGCTGCTAACGCCCGACGGTTGCAGGTAGATGGCAAAAGCATGTTCCTTGCCGAAGGCCACCAGGGCATCGCGGTCGCGGTCGGACAATGGGCACAGGTGCCGGAACACCAGGGCCACGTCGGCATCGCCGGCGGCGAATTCGATCTGCGCAATATGGCGCGCGGCGTCCATGCCCGACACCAGCTCCGCCAGCAGGCCGACCTTCGGGCCCAGGGCCGGATGGATCACCTCGCAGCGCTGGATGTCGGCGACGAAGCGTGGGTTGGATTCCTCGCGGAAACCCACCAGCACGCGTTCCTTCTTCGCCACGTGGCGCACCGAGAAACGGCCCTTGCGGCGATAGCCCCAGGCCTCGTCCGCAAGCGGCGGCAACCACTGCCCGGGTTCAACCTTGCCGATGCGCTGGAAGTTGTCGGCCAGCACCTGCTGCTTCATCGTGATCTGCGCGGCCGGCTGCATGTGCTGGAGGCTACAGCCGCTGCAGGCGGCGACATGGATGCAACGCGGCTCGGTGCGGTCGGGTGAGCGGGTGATAAGTTCGACAACGTCAGCTTCGTCGTAATTGCGGTGGCGCTTGCGCAAGCGCAGGCGCACCGTTTCGCCTGCAAGCGCACCGGCGACGAAGACGGCCTTGCCGTCGATGCGGGCAACGCCGCGGCCATCGTGGCCGACGTTGACGATGGTGGTCTCGAACTCTGTCATTGCTTCTTCAATACGGGCCCCGGCATCTGGAAACCAGCGGCCGGAAGGCTAAGGGCTAAGGCTAAGGAAACGGGCGACGGCTATTTTCGGTGCCATTGGCCCGCGGCGTCACGATAATACCAGCCGGCGGGAGCACGCTCGATCCAGCCCCGGGCGAAAGTGGCACGCACCTGCCCTTCCCACTCGGGATGGCCGTTGGCATTGGCCACTTCCCGGTACAACGCGGCGCGGTCGCGGTTGTCCTCGGCGACCCAGGCGCTGGCCTGGGCGCGCTGTGCCAGCGCAATGGCATTGGCGTCGCGTACGGCCAGGTCGCCCTCGGCGGCAAGGCCCACGGCGCCGCTGTCCAGCATGGCCTTCAGGCCGCCCCGCAGGCGGGCCTTCATACGCTCACCGATGGCCTGGGTGGTGGCCGTCTGCACGCGGATATCGGGGGTGTCGGCGGCATAGGCGGCCGGGATCAGCAGATCCAGCACGCTGGCTGACGGTTGCACGGCGCTCTTGTCCGTGGCGGGCGCGGCCGGCTTTGGAGGAGCCTGCGTGTCTTCCAGGACATTGCCGATGAACTGGTCGGCGGCCTTCTGCGCGGCCGCCTCGGGAAAGTACACGTTGATGGTGACGCAGCCGGCCACGGCCAGGACGAGGGCCAGGATGGCGCCGGTGAACGTTCTGCGCATGCGCTTTGCTCCGGTGGGATCAGTCGATGACCGGGCCGCCGCCGTGGATGGCCGCCTGCAGCCGCCGTACCAGGGTGGGCCAGTCCACCTGCGACTGGTGGCCGACGATGGTCAGGCGCGGCAGGCCGCTGCCCTCGACGATAGTGTAGCCCTCTGCTGGAGGACGGCCATCGGCCAGGCCCGTCATGCGGCAGACATCGCCATGCAGTTCACAGCCCAGCGCCAGGCGGCGGTAGCTGAAGTTTTGGAAAAGCTTCATCACCTTGCCTTGCAATCCGCCGGCGACGACACCGCCGCCGACAGACGTGAGGTTGTCCACCGCACGCTGGCTTATCTTGCCGCCGCCGTCGGCGTGCAGTTGCGCGGTAAACGCGGCAGGCTGCCAGCCGACCATGCGCAGGCCATCGACGGCACCGTCCATGCGCCCGGTGATGTTGCCGAAGTCGAACACGCCGGTGACCAGGGCAAGGTCGAGCTGGCGCAGGGCGACATCCGCGGTAAGCACCGGCGTGCTGCCGAACGGCTGCTGCAAGGCCAGGCGGGTGACGTCGACGAATCCATCGAACACATTGATCGAAAGGCCGCCGGCAAGCTCCAGGCGGTCGCCGTCGTAACGCAACGATGGCACCGCGCCGGCCAGCGTGCCGTGGAATTCAGGCCAACCCAGCGCCCGGGAAAGCGCGGCCATGTCGACCTGCGTAAGTACCAGCGACGCGGTGGAGGGCTTGCCCGGCTGCCACGTTGCCGCACGAACCGACAGCGTGCCGTCCAGCACGGGTACCTGCAGTGGCCGGGCCAGGCCAAGTACGCCGTGCTCGGTCTGCCAATGACCCACGGCCGCGCCGTTGGGAATGCGCCAGACATCGAGCGACGACCAGCCCAGGGTGGTCGCCGGGCGCGTCTGCCCGGCAGCCCAGTCCAGGCCCCCGCGCAGGCCTTTCACGCCGAGCTGGCCATCGGCCAGGGCGACGTCCATGTGCTGGGTGTCGAAACGGAACGAGCGCAATCCCGACGGAGCCAGTGACAGCTCCCCCTGCAGCGAACCGCCGATGCTGATCGCCGGGAAGCCCAGCCAGGCACTCAGGCCTTTTCCATAACGATCGTAGGCCGCGGGGAAA
>Ga0193743_1001700_pt1 | contig 16116 bp, 13 predicted proteins | sample L2c2metaG_FD_143038 | JGI IMG/M metagenome (GOLD analysis project Ga0193743, IMG submission 143038) | Soil microbial communities from a riparian zone of the East river system, Colorado, United States - L2c2 | ecosystem: Environmental > Terrestrial > Soil > Riparian zone | place: USA: East River...
GAATTCGTTGCCGCAGTCATGCGGGCGATTGCGGAGAACGGCTACAAGGACCTGACCGTCGCGACGATTTGCGAAGCAGCAGGTTTTTCGCGCGGCCTGATTGGACATTATTTCCCGGGCAAGGAAGCGTTGCTGCTGCATGCCGTGCGCGAAGTAGCGAAAGATTTCGAGCGTGCGACACGGGCGGCTGCAGACGGCGCCGGTCAGGACCCGCTGGATCGCTTGCATGCGGTGGTTGCCGCGACGTTTCGCGAGCCGGTGTTCACGCCGGAACGCGTTCTGGTCTGGGTTGCGCTGGCAAGTACGGCGCACTGGTCGCCGGAGCTTGCCGATATCTATAGAAAACTGAATCGGCCTTACCGCCGTGGGTTGGCTCGGCTGATCAAACGAGCAGCCGATGCGCGCGGTGTGAAGGTCAATTGCGAACGCCTCGCCGTCACGCTGACCCAGCTTGCTGAAGGAATGTGGTCCGGCTGGGCCGCCGATCCCAAAACGGTGTCTGCCCGTGAGGCCGAAGCGGCATGTCACGACCTGCTCAACGCATTTCTTCCTTCGCAGTAAACAGCACGGCAGGCGCGAGCCACGCCTTTGGTGGATGCAAAGCTTGGGTCGACGCGAGTTGATTGCGCGCGTCGCGGACCAGCTCGATCGCGGCTGCTCACCTGCGCTTTTTCATCGCGCGCAAATCGATCACGCCCGGAAGGGCTCTTGGGTCTTCTCCGGACGCGAAGATCTGGGTCTTGCTGACCTTTTGAGTCGGCGTGACCGGCATACGATCCAAAAACAGGACCCAGCCAGGAGCCTTGTAGTAGGCCAGTTGCTCGTTGCAATAATCAAAGATGCTGAGCGCCAACTTGTCATTCACCGTCCTGTCAGGCGCGGGTACGATGCAGGCCAGGATTTCCTCCCCGGTCTTTTCGTCCGGGACGGCCAAAACGGCGATCTGTTTGACTGCGGGATGGGCACAAAGCACGGTCTCGACTTCTGTAGCCGCGACGTTTTCGCCAGACCTTCGGATCATGTTTTTCTTTCGATCAACAAAGTAGAGCATTCCGCTCTCGTCTTGACGGACGATGTCGCCTGAATGCCACCAGCCTCTGCGCCAACCTGCGGCCGTCGATGCGTTGTCGTCGAGATAGCCTGCGAAGAAGCCACGGCGAGAATCTTCTCCCGCCAGCCGGACGACCAGTTCGCCCTCTGTGTTCGGCGCCACCTCACGGTCATTGTCATCGAAAATCTTTGCCTCCAGCGGCGCGACTGGACGACCGATGGCGCGGACGCCTATGGGGCGCGGCTCGCGGTCATTCGCAGTTGAACGACCAACCTCCGTCATGCCCCACACTTCCAGGTGAGGAAATCTGAAGCGGGATTCGAAGCGCGCGTGAACGGCCGGCTCCATGCCGGCCCCAAATCCGAATCTGACCGCGTGCGCCCGCTCTTCCGGCGCCGCTTGCAGCGCAAGAAGCGCTTGCGGAACGATCCCGATATAGTGAACGATCGTCGCTCGGCTTGCAACCACTTCGCTCCACCAGCGTCTCGCCGAAAAATGTTCGGGGCGTATCAAACAGCCTTGTGACAACAGCATGGGCATGAGCGCGGCCACCCCGGCATGAACATGAAACAGAGGCATCGGATTGAAAAGGCGGTCGCATCCGGGCTCGATCGTGAACAGACCACCTTGCTTCGCGAGAGTGAGAAACCATTCGCCCGTCGCAAGCCAGTAATCGTTTGTCACAACGCAGCCCTTGGGTCGGCCAGTCGTACCCGACGTGTAGAACACCGCCGCTTCCGTCGCGCGACCAAATGATCCCGGCGCGGCTTGTTGAGACGCCGCCGGCAGCCGCTCCAGAACATCGCTCGCTTCGATGACCGTCAGGGGGTGCTCCAATTCGGCCGCAACTGCCTGCAGACGCTCGGCGTGACGGCTTAGCGCCACGGCCAGAACAGCGCCGCAATGAGCCATCTGATATTTGAGCTCTGCATGCCGATGGTCCGGATTTAGGGGCACTACGCTTGCACCGACAGCGTTAAGCGCAAACAGATGCAGGAAATGATCCGGCCTGTTCTCGAGGAGCAGGGCGACACGATGTCCACGCCCATATCCCGCCCGTTCGTAGCGTTTGGCGAGTTCCGTGACGCGTTGCACGACCTCGGCATAAGTCCACTCAAAACCGTCCGGCGCATAGGACGTGCCCTTGGGAACGCAGATGAAAGCGTTGTCGGGCGCGGCGGCAGCGCTCGCCTGCAACGCTTCAAAAATGGTCTCGGCCATCAGTCCGTTTCTCCCCCGGTATTCTCTTGGCGCTTGCCGATCGGATCGAACGATAACAGTTCCCGCCATCGGTCTGATCGCGCGCGATCTTGATTTGCGCTGCGCGAGCCTATCATCCGCTCATGGCCCGTGTTCCGCTACGCCGAAGTCGATCCTAAAGCCAGGAAGCAAAGCCTGCAATTATTTTTGTTGAACGTTCGACAAATTATGTCATGATGCCGCCGTTCCGGACGAAGAGAACAAAGAGAATGGGGAGGTGGCGCTCATGCTCAGGACATCGATGGCCGCGGCGGGGATGGCCCTGCTCTTTCTCCCGCTGGTCGCGCGGGCATCGGATATGCCAGTCAAGATCGGCGTGCTCGGGGATCAATCGTCGGTTTATTCCGCTGCTGGAGGAAGGGGGAGCGTCGAAGCCGCGAAGCTCGCGGCCGAAGACGCCGGCCTCGTGCTCGGCAAGCCCGTAGAGATCGTGTCCGCCGATTTCCAGTTGAAGGTCGATATTGGCGTGGCCATCGCCCGGAAATGGTACGACGAGGAGAATGTCGACGCGATCATCGATGTACCGTTCTCAGGTCTTGCTCTCGCCATCGCGGACATGACGCGGACGAAGAAAAAGCTTGCGCTGTTCAACGCGGCGGCGAGTTCCGAGCTGACAGGCTCGAAATGCTCGCCCTATGTCGCCCAATGGACGTACGACAGCTACTCCCTGGGTCACGGGCCGACGAGTGGACTGGTCAGTCGCGGTGAAAATACTTGGTTCTTTCTGACCAACGACACCGTGTTCGGTGCGAGCCTTGAGAATGACGCATCGGCCGCGGTCAAGGCGGCAGGCGGAACAGTTGTCGGATCGGTTCGGACGCCTACGGCGTCGCCGGACTTTTCATCGTTCCTACTTCAGGCGCAGTCCTCGAACGCCAAAGTCATCGGCCTTGTCGAGGCCGGTTCAGATCTTGCGACCGTTCTCAAACAGGGCGAGGAATTCGGCCTCAAGGCCCGCGGCCAGCGCTTCGCAGCGCTGATGGCCACAATCGATGCCATTCACGGTGTGGGCCTCAAGGATGCCCAAGGCATCATCGTGGCCGAGGCCTTCTACTGGGACCAGAACGACGAAACCCGCGCATTTGCCAAACGGTTTTATGCGCGGATGCATGCGATGCCTACCCAGGTGCAGGCCGGCGCCTACAGCGTGGTCAATCACTATCTGAAGGCCGTCAAAGCGGTCGGCTCCAAGGACCCCGACAAGGTGATGGCCAAGATGCGCGAGATACCGATCGACGACTTCATGTCGCATAACGCGCGGCTGCGCGCAGACGGCCGAGTCCTCAGAGATTTGTTCCTGTTCGAGGTCAAGTCGCCACAGGAGTCAAAGGAGGCATGGGATTACTACAAGCAGATCGCCACGATCCCTGCTGAGAAGGCGGTGCGCCCGCTCGATCAAGGCGGTTGCCCCCTGGTCGGCAAATAACCGCGGACAAGGAAGCCCGCGCATGCGTACAGACCTCGACAAGGGCGATTTAGACCTCTTTCGGACGACGGTTCGCCGTTTCCTGTCCGAAGAGGTAACTCCCAATGCCAGCGCGTGGAGGGCGCGGGGATACATCGATCGCGAATTGTGGCGCAAGGCCGGTGCGCTCGGGTTGCTCGGCGCGAGCGTTCCAGACGAATATGGTGGCGGTGGTGGCAATTTCTGGCATGAAACCGTCATCATCGAAGAACTTGCGCGGATCGCGTTCCTCGATTTCAGCATCCCTCTGCAGAACGTCATCCTGGCGCCGTACTTCGTTCAGTACGGCACCGAGGAGCAGAAGCGCCGCTGGCTGCCCCGTATGGTCAGCGGCGACCTAGTCGCCGCGCTCGCCATGAGTGAGCCCGGCGCAGGCTCGGACGTGCGGGCTATTCGAACGCATGCGCGACGTGAGGGGACTGAATACGTCGTCAATGGGCAGAAGACCTTCATCACTCACGGCCATACGGCCGATCTGATCTGCCTGGCGGTCAAGACCGACACCAGCGAAGACAATGGCGTTCGTGGATTCAGTCTGCTGGTGATCGAAACCGACAAAACCTCGGGATTTCGGCGTGGTCGCAGGTTGGACAAGGTCGGCCTCAAGGCACAGGACACCGCGGAACTCTTCTTCGACGATGCGCGCGTGCCGGCAGACAACCTGCTCGGTGGCGTGGAAGGGCGAGGCTTCTACCAGCTGATGGAGCAGCTCGCGAAAGAACGCATCAACATCGCCATGCAGGCACTTGCGCTGAGCGAGGCGGCACTGGTCGAGACGATCGCCTACGTGAAGCAGCGCAAGGCCTTTGGCAAGCGTCTCATGGATTTCCAGAATACGCGGATGGTCCTGGCGGAAGCGAAGACGGCGACCTCCGTCACGCGCACATTCGTCGAAAACTGCATCGAGAAGCTCATTGCCGGAACGCTTGATGCGGAAACTGCTGCGATGGCGAAATGGTGGGCGACCGACAAGCAGTGCGAAATCATCGACAATTGCGTCCAGTTGCACGGCGGCTACGGCTACATGCTCGAATACCCAGTGGCACGCATGTGGACGGACGGGCGTATCCAGAAGATCTGGGGCGGCTCCAACGAAGTTATGAAGGACCTCATCGCCCGCGCCTTGTGAAACAGACGACTAAGCGTGCGAGGACCGAGGAAGCGTTCCGCGGCAGAACCAATCGAATTTTCGGATAACCACCTAAACATCGAGCGAACAATGAGCAGATACGCCAAGTACGAATGCCTGAAGATCGAAATCGCCGACAAGATCGCGACCGTCACGATGAACCGTCCTGATGCCCGCAATGCGATCAACCAGAAGCTCATCCGGGAATTGCGGACGATCTGGGACGATCTCGCTGACGATCATTCCGTCAATGTCGTCATCCTGACAGGAGCGGGGCAGTACTTCAGCGTCGGCGGCGACGTGAAGGCCATGTCGGAGCGTCCCGGCGGCGACGTGCTTGAGGATGGCGAGGTGCTGATCCGATGATCAGCCGACGCATCGTCAATCGCCAGCTCGATCTCGACAAGCCCATCATCGCGGCGGTCAATGGCGACGCGATCGGTCTCGCAGCGACGCTTGCGCTGCTTTGCGACATCACCGTCATGGCGGAGGACGCGCGCATCGGCGACACGCACGTCTCGCGCGTCGGTCTGGTTGCGGGAGACGGCGGCACTGTGATCTGGCCGCTGCTCGTCGGCGTCAACAAGGCCAAGGAGTTTCTGATCCGGGGCACGCTGCTCAATGGCAAGGAAGCCGAACGTATCGGGCTGGTGAACCACGTGGCGCCGCGGTCGGAAGTGCTCGCCATGGCGCGCGCCATCGCGCTCGAACTTGCCACCGGGCCGACCTGGGCGATCCGTTGGACCAAGCTGTCGATCAACCAGGTCGTCAAAGAGCGCGTCAATTTGCTCCTCGAGGCCAGCATGGCTCTGGAACAGGTGACATTCGAGACTGCCGATCACAAGGAAGCAACGACGTCATTCAAAGAAAAGCGCAAGCCGAAGTTTGGTCAGAATTGATCCAAGTCACAAAGGGAAGCCTGGGAGGCCCCATGCGAAACCGCATTACCGAGATGTTCGGAATCGAGGTCCCGATCTTTGGTTTCACGCATAAGCCCGAAGTCGCGATCGAAGTCACAAACGCCGGTGGTATGGGCGCTCTGGCGGCCAGCTATTACCAGCCGGACGAGCTTGAGCGAATCCTCACTGACATGGATGAGAAGACCCGTGGCCGGCCATATTGCATCGACGTGCTCTTCGCCAACAAGGTTGGAGAGGTCGTGCCGATGTCGGATCGCCTCAAGGCTTTGCCAAAGGAGCACATCGACTTTGTCGAGCAGGTTCTGGAGGATGCCGGAATTCCCCCACTGCCGCCAGAGGTCGAGGCGGAGTTGATGCGGGAAAAGCCCCCGGGACGTGGCCACACGGAGGAGGGCATTCTCGAAGTCCTCGAGGTCGTGGTCAAGCACCCGCAGGCCAAGTTCGTTCTGAGCGCAATGGGCGCTCCGCCCGCGTACGTCGTGGAGAAGCTCCACAGCCGTGGCATCAAGGTTGGCGCGATGGCGGGCAGCGCTGAACATGCACTCAAACACGTCCAGGCAGGCGTGGACTTGATCGTGGCGCAGGGGAGCGAGGCTGGAGGGCACACCGGCACCATCTCGTCAATGGTGTTGTGGCCAGAAGTGGTCGACACGGTCGCGCCAATTCCGGTGTTGGCCGCCGGCGGCGTGGGCAGCGGGCGGCACATCACGGCAGCCTTCGCGTTAGGCGCGGAGGGCGTTTGGTGCGGAACGATCTGGCTCGGCGCCGTCGAGAGTGAATTGTCTCCGACCATGCGAAAGAAGTTCATCGCTGCGCGATCGCAGGACGCGATCCAGCGCAAGTACGATACAGGTAAGCCTCTTCGGGGGCTGCGCAGTAAGTGGACTGATGCATGGGACGCGCCGGGAGCGCCGCAGCCGCTTCCGCTTGCGGCTCAAAAGCTCCTCGTCGCCCCTGCACTCAAACGGCTCGAACGGGCAAACGCCGTGGACTACATGGGTTATATGTCTGGGCAGATCGTCGGACGCATCAAGAAGGAGCAGACCATCCGCGAGATTATGGAAGGCATGAAAACTGAGTTTCAGGAGGTCGTGGACAGGTTGGGGTATGGCGGTTAGCCGCGCGGGCGTCGCTAGAGCAGCAGGTCATGGCAACCAGACAACAGGCTCTTGAAAACGTAATGTTTTCGAGGGCTCTTCGCTGCCAAAATTTTGGAACGGAGAGCCGCCCGCACATGGCATCAATAGCGGTCATCCGTGCTGCGATCGCTCCTTTCGTCGCGGCAATGTAGCCAATGACGATCGCAATGACGGTGCCCATCTGGAGAGCCGATGGTGGGGCGCAAAGCGGACGCTCGCATAGTGAGTGGCTATGGAATGGAAGAGTGTTGCTGCCCCCGAGACGGGCGGCGCAGCCGATTCCGGCCGAAGCGAACAGATCTGCGAAAGTCAAAGCGCCGTTGTACCCAATCGCATTGCGTGCGCCGTCACTTCATGACGGAAATCCTTCATCATTAGCTCAAACAGTGCGAACGCCTCGATCTGGAATTCGGCCGTCACCTTGTGCGGGGGCAGGTGCCTGTCCCCTACCATCCTCTTCAAATGTTCAAGCCGTTCCGACTGCTCGGCCCAGAGCTGGTCCAGCAGAGCCATCATGAGCCGACGCAGAATGTCGCTGATGGTATCTCGGCCCAGAGCTTCGATCTTTCCTTGCATCCAATGGTCGGCCATTGCGCTAATGCGCTTGCGCAGCAGCACGGAATCGGCAGCTTGGTTTCTTGATGGCGCGGCGATCGGGACCGCAAGCGTCAGAATTGAGCGGACCATGGCGTCAAGGTTGATCGTGTCCCATGAGCCTAGGACCGGAGCGAAGCGCGCCATAAGGTCGTCGATGGTGTCGTTGCGGAGGTTATTAATAAGCGCCAAAGGTTGGGGATCGTCCCGGATAGTTCGGCGCATACTGTAAATCGTATCGCGTTGGCGCTGGATCACGGCTTCGAACCGCAAGAGACCCATGCGATTGTCAAAGCTGTGTGCTTCATTACGTTTCTGAGTGGCAGCAACGAAGCGTTGCGCGATTGCGGGATCAACCGGTAAATCGCCGTTTGCAACCGCAGCAACCGCCGCGTCTTGCAAGAGATCATCTTGCAGCGATGCATGGAATACCGAGCGGCCGGGGTCGCCCTGCCGGCCGGCACGGCCGCGCAGTTGAGCATCGAAGCGGCGATGCTCGTGATGCTCGGTGCCGATCACCAACAGTCCGCCGGCTGCGACGACGCGATCGCGCAGCGCCGGGTCACCCAGCGCGCCGCCAAGACGAATGTCGGTGCCGCGGCCCGCCATGGCTGTCGCGACCGTCACCGCGCCTGGCATCCCCGCCTGCGCAATAATACGTGCTTCGTCGGCATGATGTCTGGCGTTGAGCACCGCGAATTTCTTTTCTGTCGTATCGCCATCCTGTTTCCAGCCATTGGCTTCCAGCAGCGCTGTCACAACGTCCGAATGCGCGATTGATGGAACGCCGATCAATACCGGCTGCTGCCGGACTCTTGCATTTTCGACCTCATCAAGGATAGCGCGCAACTTGCTTTCACGCGTCGGATGCAGAAATGTTTCGTCGCGACGGACCAGCGGCCGGTGCGTGGGGATCGCAATGACGTCAAGGCCATAGACCTGACGGTACTCGTCGACGTCGCCGATCGCCGTCCCGGTCATGCCGGCCAGCCTGTCATAGCGCTGAAAGAATGTCTGGAACGTAATCGATGCTAGGGTGCGGGTCTCCTCACCGATGGTACAGCCTTCCTTGGCTTCCAGGGCCTGGTGAAGGCCTTCATCATACCGCCGCCCCGGCATCGTCCGCCCGGTGAACTTGTCAATGATGACAATTTCGCCGTCCTGCACGATGTAGTCGCGGTCGCGCGCCAGCAACGCATGAGCGCGCAGCGCCTGTACGGCATGATGCAGCAGGGATATCGATTCGATGTCGTGCAGCGAAACCTGTGTTTTCAGGAGGGAAACCTGCCGTAGCGCGCGCTCAATTATGTCATAGCCTTGATCTGTCAGGACGACGCGGCGCCTGTCATCGATCTCGTAATGCTCGGGTAGCAGTGTCGATACGATGGAATTGATCAGTTGATAGAAGCCAGACTGATCGCCAAGAGGTCCGAACAATGCCAGCGGCATGCCGGCCTCGTCGATCAGCACAGCGTCTGCTTCATCGACGAGAGCGAACGCAGGATCGCGCTGGACCGTCTCGGCCGCGGAGAACTTCATATTGTCGCGCAGATAGTCGAAGCCAAATTCGCTGGCGATCCCGTAGGTGACTTCGCACGCATAGGCGCTGCGGCGGGTGTCATCGTCCATTTGCTGCGTGATCAGCCCAACGCTGAAGCCGAGCGCCTCATAGACCGGCCGCATCCAGTTTGCATCACGCTCCGCCAGGTAGTCGTTAGGCGTGGCGACGTGGACGCCGTGGCCGGTCAGCGCATTCAAGGCGCAGACTAGCGTCGCAGCCAGCGTCTTGCCTTCCCCGGTCTTCATTTCAGCAACGCCGCCATCCTGCAAAGCCAGGCCACCGATGAGTTGCTCCGCGACGTGCTGCTCGCCAAGCGTACGACGCGCCGCCTCGCGCACCAGCGCAAAGAGAGGAATCGTCAAATCATCAAGCGGAGCGCCCGCCATCGCCCTCTCACGCAGGACCTGCACGCGCTCACGTAGGGCTGTCGGCGATAAAGCGTGGTGCTCTGGAGCAACTGCAATGATCTGCTCGGCCTTTTCCCCGTAGCGCGTCAGCCTCCGTTCGGCGCGGGAGCCGAACGCGCGCTTTGCGAGACGCAGGATCATTTCAGGTCGAAGAGGATCGGCACCGAAAAGGCAAACTGCGTGCCGCCGACATCCGAAGGTGGAGTTGGCAGAGGTTGCGCACGCTGCAGCAGCGCCAGCGTTTCGCGATCAAGCGCGTCCGAGCCGCTGCCCTTTACGATCGTACTGGAGATGATGTGGCCCTGCCGGTCGACGACGAACGAGACTTTAGCTATGCCATGTTCACGCCTGGCGTGGGCTTCTGGCGGATAACGCTTGTTGCGCTGAAGATGCAACGCAAGTCGGCGCTTCCAACTGACCAGCATCGCGGTGCGCGCCGCGACCGCGGTCGGCGCTGTGGTAGCGGAAGCCGCGATCACCGGAGGAGCCGCGTTCGGCACCTTCTCCGCATCGTCCTTTTTCTTTTCTTCCTCTTTCTTCTGCTCCTGCGGCGCGGCGGTATCGAGCGCGACCTCAGGCTCGGCCATGGCGGGAAGCGGTGGCAACGGCGTCGGCTCGTCCGGCGTCGGCAACGGGTCTTTCACGGGTTCGACTTTGGCCTCCGCCTTGAGTTCAGCCTTTTCCATCGGCGGTGGCGCCGCATCTGTCTGCGTCTGCTCCTCGCCTGGCGCGATGTCGCGGGCCTGAGCGTCCTTGAAGGAATCCGTTGAGAAATCGACTTCGACGGAAGTCATGGTGTCGAACGTATCGCCTTCCGGCGGCTTCATGAGCAGGGCTGCTGCAACAGCGCCATGCAACGACAGTATCGCGACAAAACAGATGCTCCAGCGAAGCAGGTCCTTTCCGGTCGTACCACGGTAAGGGGCAGACGCGCTCATTGCGCGCCTCCGCTCTCCAGCCCCACCAGCGCAATCTTGAGGTAGCCCGCGCTGCGCAGGTCGTTCATCAGTGTCATCACCTCGCCGTAGGGGATGGTTTTGTCGGCGCGGACAAATAGCCGCTTGGAGTGATCCGACGAAGTGAGCAGGTTGAGCGAACCTGCAAGTCCATCACGCGACAACGGCGTTTCGCCGACCGCGAGCGACCGATCTGCTTTCATGGTGACAAAAATCGGCTTGTCCGGCCGCGGCTGGCGCTTCATGGTCGATGCCGGAAGGTCAACGGCGACATCCACAGTCGCGAGCGGCGCGGCGATCATGAAGATGATCAAGAGAACGAGAATGACGTCGATGAACGGCGTCACGTTGATCTCGCTGACCTGCTGCATCTCGTCGTCGGATGATGCCTGCTGAAGCTGTGCGGCCATTGTCGCCCCCCGCTGCCCTGATTATTCTGCCGCGCGGCGGCGTGGCAGGAATTCGGCTCGATCGAGATCGCGACTGACCATGCGCATCAACTCCGCAGAGCCGTCGTTAAGCAATCCACGGTAGCCCATGATCGAACGCGCGAACATATTGTAGATCACCACGGCGGGGATCGCTGCGACGAGGCCTAATGCAGTCGCAAGCAGCGCCTCGGCAATGCCAGGTGCGACGACGGCAAGATTTGTAGTCTGCGATTTCGAAATGCCGATGAAGGCGTTCATGATGCCCCACACGGTGCCGAACAGGCCGACGAACGGACCGGTCGATCCGATGGTCGCGAGGATGCCGGTAGCGCGCGTCATTCGACGCGTGGACGCGGCCTCGATACGGCTGAAGATCGAGGCCACACGTTCCTTGACCCCGTCGTGATTCATCGCGTCGTACGATCGCTGTAATTCGCCGGCTGCTGCGCGAGCGAGCAGCGCGATATCACTGCCGGCGTCTCGAAGCTTCTCACAGGAATCGCCGAGCGATTGGGAGTGTTCGACGGTATGCAGATCGCGCAGCAAATTACGGCGCGCGCTCATGAGCTCGATCACCTTGGCCAGCCATACCGACCAGGTTACGACCGAGGCGAAAGCCAGACCGATCATCACCGCCTTCACGATAGAGTCGGCGGCCATGAACATGCCGATCGGCGTCAGATCGTGCGGCAACACCGGCTCCGCGTCCATCGCGCTTGCAGGCGCGAGCTCCGTGACTGGCGAGGAGGGCTGCGTTACCGGCGGCGTAATCTCGGTCGCGGAAGGCGATCTCGGCGCGGGTGATTGCGCAAGACTGGTCGGGCCGAAGCCGACTGCAAGAGTCAGCAGAAGTAGGGCCGCCGCCAAAAAACTTGGTTTCCCGCGGAAGTTGAATCGCGCCGAGCGTCCACCAGTTGAGGCCAGTTTCATTACGTGAACTTTTTTGTTGCGGCGCTGATGAAGGATCAGCCGCAATGAGCTGACGAAAGAAACAAGCCGCTTTCCACCGGTCTAGCGTTTTGGCTCTTCGAGTTAAAGAAACAAGCCGCTGAACATATTAGAATCGCTTTAAAGAACTCGCATTAGCGACCTTACAGTTCGCTAAACCAGCCTCACTTTGTCGGCCGATTCAACCGTATGAACTAGAAGAACTATAAAGCGGACGATTCTGGCCTGCATTTCGTTGCTAAGAAAATTTTCCGAAGTTATGACGGATGAGACTTATTCGGGGCACACAGTTGTGCGCGTCGGCGTTTTACGGGGAATTGGGGCTTATGGGCATCTCATCAACATGTCACGGAAGTGGCACGGCAAAGGCCAGCGTGCTCTCACGCGGCATTTCGAAAATTACGTGGAGCAAGGCGACAATCGGCATCGCGTCGGCCATGTTGATCCCCGATTCAGCAGATGCGCAGCCGGTGAGCAGTGGCGACGATCTTCCCCAGGTGCGTGTGACGGCGCCGAAGCGCCAGGCAGCCAAGCGTCAGGCGCGGCGTGCAGCACCTCGCACGGCTCCAGCAGTTGCTACCGGCCCAAGGGATGCGACGATCAATGCGGTTGTCGGCGATGGCGCGGGTGTTGCAGGCTACCGCACACCAGCGCAGGCCGGATTATCACGCTATCCAACGCCGTTACTGAATACGCCGCAGACCGTCAATGTCGTGTCGCAGCAGTTGATGCAGGATCAACGGACGACCTCGATTCAGGAGGCGCTGCGCAACGTGCCGGGCATCACTTTCACCGCTGGCGAAGGTGGCGTTCAAGGCGATCAAATTAACATTCGCGGTTATAGTGCGCGAAACGATATTTACAGGGATGGCATTCGCGATCCGGGCTGGTACGCGCGAGATGCCTTCAGCTTCGATCGGGTCGAAGTTTACAAGGGACCGTCGTCGTTCCTGTTCGGTCGCGGCTCAACGGGTGGCGTCATCAATATCGTGTCGAAGCTGCCGCAGAACCGCGATTTCTTTGTAGTGGAAGGCACTGGAAGTTCCGCGTCCGGCGGACGGGTCATGACCGACTTCAACAAGACCTTCGGCGATATTACCGCCCGCCTCGCGATGGTTGGCTACGATACGGATGTCGCGGGTCGCGATTTTGTACACATCAAGCGCTACGGCTTTGCGCCGTCGGTGTCGTGGCAGATTACCGATCAGACCAAGAACACGCTGGCTTACGTTTATCAGAACGACGACAACATCGCCGACCGCGGCATTCCGTTGCTGCCGGGCTCCTATTTCGGTACGGCATACCGTCAGCCGGCGCCGGTCCCACGCAACACCTATTTCGGCGTGGCGACGGGTGGTCAGGACGACATCGAACAAACGCAGGCACACAACCTCACCAACAAGTTCGAGCACGAATTTGCGCCCGGTCTGAAATTGACCAACCTGACCGGCTACTCTGCCGTCGACCGTTTTAACCGAACGCGGCCAGTACAAATTAACGGCATCAATACGGCGACCTCGAATTTGTGGGACTCGGCTGTGGGCGGCACCCGTCTGGCCACGCCAGGCAATCCGCTCACAACGGCGACGGCACTGAACAATATCTGGATCGCCAACACCAACCACTTCCAAAACCAGACCAACAACAAGCTGCTCAGCAACGTCACCGACGTGAACGCCAAACTCAATACCGGCTGGCTGCAGCACAATATCCTGGTCGGCATGGAATGGAGCCGGGAGGACCGTGAGCAATTCAGGACTACTTTCACCGATCCCTATCGCATCAATGTCGCCAACCCCAATCCCTTCGTCACCGGTACGCTCAACACCACCACAGCGGCGACGATTTCGGATGCCAATGGCCGGGGATTTTATGCGCAGGATCAGATGAAGGTCACGGAGTGGCTCGAACTGCTGGGCGGCATCCGCTATGACGTCTTCAATGCAGACGCGCAAACCTACTCTTTCAACCGTATCACCGGCGGGCCCGCAACCCCCGCAGTGGCTCCGACCGATCTGCACTCGAATGTGGATTTCCTGAGCTATCGCGCCGGTATCGTGCTGCATCCGACGCCAAATTCCAGTGTGTACTATATGCGCGGGACATCAGCCAATCCGCCAGCCGAATTCACGATCGTCCCCAACGGCCAGCAATCGCTTGCTCCCGTGGAGTCGGAAGTTGATGAAATTGGCGCCAAGGCCGACCTCTTGAACAATCAACTGAATGTCAACGCCGCCGTGTTCCGCATCAAGAAAAAGAACGACTACGAAAACCAGGGCACGGCTGGCGCACCAATGTTCGTGGCCATCGGCACGTCACAGGTTGAAGGCTTCGAGGTCGGCGCCACTGGCAGGCTAACGGACCAGTGGAGCATTTCCGGCGGCTACGCCTATTTGAGGTCGAAGCTGCTGCAGTCCTTGACCGCGGGAAATATCGGCCATGAGCTGGCGATGACCCCGACCAATTCATTCTCGGTGTTCACGACCTATGACATCACACCACAATTGACCGTCGGCGGCGGCGCCTTCTATGTCGACTCACGTTGGACTAGTGTCTCCAACGATGCCCGCATTCCCGACTATTGGCGGTTCGACGCGATGGCCGCCTACAAGGTGACTCGCAACTTCACGCTGCAGCTCAACGTCTATAACCTGACCGACGAATACTACTTCGACTCGGCGGCAGGCGCGGGCTATGCGATACCGGGTGCCGGGCGTTACGTCTCGCTGTCGGGCCGCGCGTCATTTTGAATCATTTCGTTAATTTCCGGGTCGGCGTCGCAAGATGCCGGCCCATTGTTTTTGAGGAGGTGTGATCCTTGCTGGTCCATATTCCCGAAGTGCTGACGCCCGAACAGGTACGCCACTGTCGCGACGTCATGGAGCGAGCGAGCTGGATCGACGGCCGGGTAACTGCGGGACACCAGTCCGCTCAGGTCAAGCGCAACCTTCAACTCCCGGAAAACACTCCAGAGGCGCGCGAGCTCGGCGAGATGATTCTTGCGGCGCTTGGACGCCACCCGCTATTCATGTCGGCGGTGTTGCCGAAGACCATCTTTCCGCCTCTGTTCAACCGCTACGACGCTGACGGCGAGATGAATTTCGGCTCTCATGTCGACAATGCGATTCGCACCATTCCAGGGACCGGCGTTCGCGTCCGCACCGACGTGTCATCGACGTTGTTTCTGTCATCGCCGGAGGAGTACGATGGCGGCGAACTGGTGGTCGAGGACACCTATGGCACCCATGCGATCAAGCTGCCGGCCGGGGACATGATCGCCTATCCCGGCACCAGCGTGCATCACGTTACCAAGGTGACGCGCGGCTCACGGATCGCCTCATTTTTTTGGACCGAGAGCATGATTGCCGACGTGACGAAGAGAGCGATGATGTTCGATCTGGACATGTCGATCATTCGCCTCAACGGCGATCATCCAGAGCATCCCTCCGTGGTGTCACTGACGTCGCTGTATCATAACCTGCTGCGGCAATGGGTGGTCTAGAGCCTTTCCGTTTCGTTGGAATCGAAACGGGCTCTAGATTTTTGATTTGACGCGTTTTCTTGACGCGAACCGGCATCCACTTCGCTTAAAAACGCTCTGGGCGTCGGATTCATGACAGCATCGCTTCCAGCGCGGGCGAAATCTGCTCTACGATGTTGTTTTCTCCAACATTGGACCTCAACAGGAAGAGAGCAGCAAGCTCGTGCTGCGTCGCGAATGCCATGCCAGCTTCGGGTCCCATCACCATCAACGCCGTCGCATAGGCATCTGCTTTCATGCAGGAGGTGTGCAGCACTGTCGCTGTCACCATGCCGTTGTCGATCGGCATGCCCGTTCGAGGATCGATGGTATGTGAAAACTGTTGTCCGCTGATTGTGACGTTCCGTTCACTACCCGAAGTGGCGATCGTAAGTTCATGCAATGCGATTAGCGGCAGGCTCTTCGCTTGCAAGTCCGCGCATGCTGGATCCCGCGTGCGCGCAAGGTAGATGCGACGAGATCGACTGCAAAACCTTTGGCGATTCCGTTAAGGTCGAGGCGGGCGGCACTCAGGCGGCGCAGCCGAGACCCCATGGCATCGAATTCAAGCTGACGCCAGCCGCAGGCGAGGCGCGCACGATCGATGGCATCTTGCGTGGGCGGATGTGATTGCTGTGGCGTCGAGCCAAATCCCCAGAGATCGACCAGCGCGCCCATCGTGGGGTCGTAGGCGCCATCGGTTTCCCCGGCGATGCGCAGCGCGCAGCCGATCAC
>Ga0193743_1001701_pt1 | contig 16086 bp, 27 predicted proteins | sample L2c2metaG_FD_143038 | JGI IMG/M metagenome (GOLD analysis project Ga0193743, IMG submission 143038) | Soil microbial communities from a riparian zone of the East river system, Colorado, United States - L2c2 | ecosystem: Environmental > Terrestrial > Soil > Riparian zone | place: USA: East River...
CACTCCGTCTTGGGCTGGCGACGATGAGGAGGAATATACAGAGGTGATGGAGAAATATCGGAGGAAACATCGGAGGACGTGGAGCGTCCCCTAACAGCGTTGGCTTCAACTTGTAGGTTGCGCCGCTCTCTTGATGGATGCCTCGAATTTTGGAGGTCTGGACAGAGTAGGAGAGTCTGGAGTCGAGCCGAAAAGAAGCTTAAGAAGACGAGAGTGAGTTAAGGAGAAGTAGGTTGCTAAGTTGATATTCGAACTAGTGAAATACATACAACAAACTGGAGTATTTATACAGAGACAAAACATAAACATATAAGGAGTTAACGTGAAGAGCATATGGTAGTAGAATGAACATATAACAAGGAGACTTGTATTCCGGATGGTGCCGAAGGATGCCGACGTAAATCCTCGCAGGTCCTTGTGGTGTCCGTGACTCATGACCTCGAGACTGGTGCGTGCGCAATGTGATTGGCCTAGAACATGGAACATGTGTGGAGCATGGTGGGGCTCTGGTTATGCTGTGGTAGAAAGCACATGGTGCTGGTTGGTAATGACAATGATAAGAATGCAGGTTGTGTTGGTGGTAATGGAGTGGAGGAAGTATTCCAACGGAGATCCGATATAAGTCCAACGAGGGTGGCTGGTGGTAATGGTGGCACTGAACAATGGTGAGGTGGCCATCATCGGAGACTCTGTCGGAGCCGTCCTTTGATTGGTCTTCGGAAAGAACGTGACCGAGCACGGACTATGACAGTAGCTGCATAAGCTCCTTTTACATCCGTTTTGGGGTTTGCGATTTTGTACAGCCCTTCCGAGTGTGGTATTGTGGCAACAGTTTTGCCTTTTGGATTGATAATTGTGCACATTCCCTTGTGGAATATGACTTTGTACTTGGCCTTGTCAAGCTTGCTTATTGAGATGAGGGTAAAGGCCATCTCCGGTGTGTGAATCGCATCCTTGAATAAAGTTTTGGTTCGTTTTGACTCATTTGGTAGATCTATCTCCAGATCTCCCATACCAATAGCTTTCAACTTCCTTCCATCTGCTGTGGTGATATCTCAACTTATTGGCTTGTAGTTCACAAATTTCTCTTGCCTGGAGAGTATACATCACTTGCTCCACTGTCAATACACAATCCAAGCTTGGATTTCGACACTTGAAGTGTCTCGGCAACATGGGCATAGTCTGAGGTACACGTAAATGCGAACATTTTGTTTATGTCGTTATCTGCTACGGCAACAGTCGCTGTTTCAGTTTTTGCTGATTTCTTTTGACCAGGACCTTGGCCCTCTTTTCCACCACCTTTTGCCCAACAGTCAGCTTTCTTATGGCCTAGTTTTTCGCAGTTATAGCATAGGGCTTCCAAATCACCCTTCTTTCCTTTTTCACCCCCCTTTTTCCGGTTGGGCTTGCCCTTACCACCTTTCTTTCCATTTGCCACCAATGCATGGTCAGAATTTTTTGATCCTTCATCATTTATGACACGGTGTTGGGCTTCCTCAATGAGGAATGCAATTAAGTCACTCACCTTCATTTTCTGAGGTGATGTTCCGGTCAGGGCACTTGCTCATTCAGCTGCCATGATCGTTTGGAGAGTGGGGAGATATGATTCAGGTAGTGAGGTCATTATCAAACGGGTGTCTGACAGTGTCGAACCCATTTTTATTAGGTTTTCGTGACGCTGCAGCATCAGCTGGAAGTGTTGTTTGATTTCGGCAAGGTGAGCTTTTGAATCGTCATTGTCACTGAGCTTCATGCTCATCAGCTGTTCTTCAGCATCTAATAGGAACAACTGCTCTTCGTTGTCGCATCTGCCACCACAAGCTCCCACATCTCTTTCGCAGTTTTCAACTCTTTTATCTTGCTTCCAAGACATGTCGAAGTTGTTGACAAGATAATGTGCTGAGCCAAGTATTCCCTTTTTTCAAAATCTGTGATTCTGACTTCTCAGGTTTCTATCTGTTCTTCCGTAGCTCCAATTTTCCCATCGGAAAGAACATGGACTCCATTCAGAAGCATATACGGTCTCGGCGCAACAGCAGTTCCTAATATGTGTCTCCACAACCCCTTTGACCCCATTGCCCTTTCAATCCTTGGCTGGTAATCTGACCAGTTACTTCCGTCATCACGAGCTTTGGGACCGATAGGCTGGTTGAGTCTGAGCTGGAGTTTAACAACAGGTTAGTCATTTGTTTGGCGGGGCCCATAACCTGTTAGAATGAATTTCGCAGCTAGAACAGATAAGTGTCTCAACTTCAAATATAAAGTTCTTGTATTATAGATATATACCTAGAACAGATAAGTCTAGGTAACAATTAGTACAAGTACGAATGAATGAAATTATACTACTCACGTCTCAACTTCAAATATAAAGTTGAGACTCCTAAATAAATTCGTGACGGTTTAACAATGTGGTTACATAACCGAATCAAAGACGAATAAACAAAAGAGACAAAAGATATAAGGAAAAATATAAACGAGCTATACTCGTATATACTCAACAGTATATTTATATTAGGACGATGGAATTCATTAGTGCTAAGTGGGTTATCTTTTAGCGTGAGCTTCTGCAACGGCGACCGCACGTGATGCTCTCGGGCTCGGGCTTCGGGCTTCGACGATGACCAAAAGCCCGGCCCAAGTTTATCATCGACTTGTGTTGTTTCTCTTCCTACTTAGCCACTGCCAGAAATAATGCCTCGCATCGTTCTTGTCACCGGTTGTTCAACTGGCGGGATTGGATATTCTCTGTTCGTAGTCTCACGTTAATAACGAACCCTGCAGCTTACTAACCCCATTCTATATAGGTGTGAAGAATTTGCTCGCCAGGGGTGCAAAGTCTATGCAACTTCGCGGAAGATTGAAACCATTGCAGATTTTGGCGACAATACTATTGAAAAACTTTCTCTTGATGTCACAAGCGACGAAAGTGTTCAGAATGCTTTGAATCACATTGTCGAGAAGGAGGGCAAAATTGACGTTGTTGTGAACAATGCAGGACTTCTCGCTCCAGGTACGCGTGCGCGTCATACCAAAAAAAATGTTACCATATCATGTTTTATACAATAGGGCCTTTGGCCGAGCAACCTCTGGACAACATAAAGCAGATATTCGATACCAACACATTTTCCATTCTTCGTGTTTGCAAAGCTGTTGTGCCTATCATGGCAAAGCGTCACTCGGGGACCATCGTGAACATTGGTTCGATTGTAGGAGAAATGTACGCAGTCCTTTCGCAATCATTCGTTTGGATGCTAAACCACCATACCGACCCAGCTCGACCCCATGGAATGGGTTGTACTGTGCTTCCAAGGCTGCTACTAACAGCATCAGCGAGGTTTTGTCCATGGAACTGAAGCCATTCAATATATCGGTGCTCCATGTTGCTCCAGGCGCTGTCAAATCGAACATCTCCTCCAACTCAAGCAGCCGTTTTACGCTTGCAGCCGATACCCTCTACTCCGACTATTTTTCGAACATAATTAAAAGAATGAATACGAGTCAGGGTCCTGGATCCATGCCGACTAAAGACTTTGCTCAACAGGTCGTTTCTAAGGCGCTGCAGAAGAAACCTCCTCGTTATATGTCGATTGGTGGACATTCTCGCATACTCGCATTGTTTAAATGGCTGCCGAGGGGTTTTGTTCTTTATTATATGTGGCGAATGTATTCCGGTAGAACGTAGGACATCAATCTGTACTATTGTATGTATGATGTACAAAGCCCTATACAGAAGCAACTTTGAACTTTGGAGCGTCCATGGTAACCACACAGCGTCGGCGTGTGGAGTTCCCCCTTAGTGCTGCACGCAACGACTCGAGAGAATCTGTTGGGATGTCGAGTAAGATAATAAGCTGCTTAGTAAGCGCCAAGAGTGAGGAGCTGCAATTTTATTTACACTGCTATTTATTATCTTCCTACTTGTCTCCACCACACTTGTTCTTTGCAGGTACTCACGACTGTTATGCTTCCTGTTTGCCCACGCAGCCTCGGGACTTGACACACCTGTCAGTATGCATTATAAAACGGGCCGATCTGTTGGCAAATCGATAAACATTGCTTTATGTAACGGAACCGTTTGATTTGCAGGTCAGGCACGTCGTTGAGACATGCTCTCACATGCTCTTCCATCTCATTGATGTTGTTTGGATCATGATAGGCTTCTGGAGGTTCTTCAAGTATATTGGTACAGCATTAGATCATTGACCCACCAATAGGACCAAGTGTTGGACGCGTCTAATGCAATTTCAACTTTTGCTTCTCTGTAACAATTTCAACCCTCAAAACCTTGGGATATGTATTCTTTTTGTTTTGAGAAAGAATACATACATAGAACTTAATACTACCTACTTCTACGGTATTAAAGTGTGGTGTTGCAGTTTTGATTATGTAATGGGTGCTGGTGACCTCAACCACTTAATCAAAACTCATTCTAGATTGCCATTGGCCAGAGGTTATGTCAGGCATGAACTGTAAATGATTATCGATTATCACTGAGCATTGTCGAAGGTTGAAGTTACTGACTGCACTGCCACTGCTTCGAAACATTACGCAACCCAATCTGGGTGTGTTTGGATCATTCCACTGTACATTTGCAGACTTGGATTTTACAATGTCTAAATACCCCGATTACCTTACAGTTAAGACGAACAAGGGTCAAAAGTCTCGGGCTCGACGGGAGCCCTCAGGTGTTTTTTCGCTATTCCAAGCACCGCAGATTCAACAGTTCAAAGAGGCGTTCCAATTGATAGACCATGACAAAGATGGGTGGGTGAATGAGAGCGATTTGAAGGAGATCTTCACGAGCTTAGGTGAGTCATTGACGCGTCTTGAGGTCTATCTGCCTTTAATTGTTGCATTCCTCCAGGGATATCACCATCCAGACGAATGATGGATGATCTGTTGAGTGCTCGACCAGGAGGTCATAGTAGATCAACATCTTATGAGGACTCATCTGCGACGGACCGGGGAATCAACTTTACGATGTTCCTTACCATGATGAGTGAACGGCTGTTTGAGTTTGACACGGAGGCTGAACTTTTGGAGGCGTTTGGATGTTTTGATGAAAACGACACAGGGATGGTGAAAGTTGAGGAAATGAGAAAATGGCTGAGTGAAATAGGAGAACGTATGGATCAAGAAGAGGTACGTGAGTGAATGAGAATAGTAATTAAAAAAATGGCTAATTTATTTGGGGGGGTAAAAAAGATTGAAAGACTTGTGAAAGGGTCATTCACAGATCGACAAGGAAATTTCAATTACCGAGAATGGGTCAAAGTGCTGCGGGTGAACGATAATGAGGAGGATACGTAATGTACAAAATATTAAGTAATATGCTAAAGGGTTATTTGCCAAGGGAATGCCAAGTTGTCTTGGCAATCTCTTGGCTTTTACTGATCTCGTACTTATACTCAAAAACATCCAATTGGCCATGTCTTTACCCAACAATATGACTGCTGCACTCACCCCGTCCCCTTCAGCTTCCCCCACAGACTCACAACACCTTTGTCTCTGGGTTCAGTGCACTCAGGCTTTCCCTGATCCAGAAACCCTTTACAATCATCTTTGCAACGTCCACATTGGTAGGAAAAGTACCAACAATCTCTGTCTCACCTGCAACTGGAAGGATTGTGGGACAACTTGCGCCAAACGAGATCATATAACCAGTCATCTTCGAGGTTTGTCGTTATCTGCTTCATATCCTGCCCATTAAACGGACCTTTCCAGTCCATACACCGCTCAAGCCCCATATTTGCGAGGTTACTTTCGCATCTATAAATCTACGTACCATTTGACATTCACACATTAATTAGATCTGCAAAAAATCCTTCAAACGTCCACAAGACTTGAAAAAGCATGAGAAGATACATACAGAAGAACATCATCAACAACATAAGCATTCAAAAGCGATCACTGTTGTCGATCCGCTCTATGTTTCCCGCGTGCGCGGAGATTCAGGTTTTGACTCAAAGACCTCTATCAAGTTTTCCGGTCCTGATTCGAGAGCACCCACCTCCCGTGCTACATCCAATTCATCATCCATTCCCGATGGTAGGTTCTCTCTCTCACACACATATGCGGTTTAGTCTTTATTACTTTAACCCTCCAGATGCCTACTTTACTCTATTGCCCACACCCTCTCCAGAATTACTCCACCCCTCAGCTCACCCGCACGCACATCATCCGTCTTCGGTTCATGACATTTATTTGCAGAATCAACCCCTACCCGCTTGGGAAGCTATGAGATCAGAACCATCAATATCAATTGGCTCAAAGCGTTCTCACGATTACAATGTCGACGATTTTTTCACTGACGTGAAAAAGCGCCGCGTAAATCCCTCTTATGACCCTCGTGAGTAGTTGTCAGTTGCCTTTGTATTGTTCACACATGGGCTGAGTTTTTTTTTATAGATATGGCCGAACGTCTCAATTATATCGCATACCAACAAACCAACACTGGTGGTCACCATCAGCCCATGAAGTTTAGCCCTCGCTCTGTTTCGCTTGATATCCGCACGCCTGAGGAACTGGCAGCTGTCAACGAATTCCTCGTCGCCCTTGGTCGTGACGTCTCTGGAAACAACGTTCGACCTAGTTATACACCAGACACTTATTTTGACCATATCAGTCTTACCCAACTTGGCCTTGCTGGCATGCCCGGAATTGTGCCCACCACTAGTTTTTCGGAAAGCACTTATGCGAACAATAACTATTTCAACAACAACAACAACAATGCTTACCACTCCTCTCGATCAAGTCATCCCTTGACAGGCCAATATGGCAATGTGTACACCGACATGAACGAATCCTCGATCAACTATTCTGCCAACAACGAATACCACCATCCAGCTGGAAGTCGCCGCCAGTCTGGGAAATTCAGTCAGAACTCTGGCGCTCCATTCCCAAATCAACACTACCACCATCCCACACCTCCGCTTGAGAGCAGCTCTCCTCACTCAACTGTCTCCTCCCCTGCCACCACGACGCCACCGCAGCTGTCCCACTCAACACCTGATACTTTTGATTATCTCCGCGCGTCTCGTGGAGCGCCTGCCGTTGCCCACTTGGCTCCACCAGACTACATGGGCATGTCGAAGCGCCCGATGATTCCGCTCAAGACACTTCCGGGAGCTCCCCTCGCTCGACCCCAGACCCTTGAAGCCAAGTTGCCACTTTCACTCCACCGAACGCCGGTATTGACAACATCTCTTTCGAAACCTTCTTCCTTGTATCCTCTCCTGACATCGGGTGATATCCAATACAAGCTTCCTCCTTTGGGCAAGATGTATAGATCACCCTCGCCGCCATCTCGAGAGTCCACGCCAAGCTCAACGCACTCTTCGCCAATTGCCCAGTCTACTGTCCTTCCTGGTATTCGATCGATCGCTTCTGTTGGTCGTCCAACTGAGTCCGACGATTTAACCAAAGATATTGGACGCATCGAACTGGAGCGTACCAAGGACATTTCCCAAGAGGAACGCATGCGCCATGCCGAGTTAATTTTGAACCTCCTCGTCTCCATCAACCGTGATTTCAAGAAACAGCATATGGCAACATTGTCTGGGTCTAAGGATGTCGAAATGCTAGCTGCATAGATTGTGGCCTGACCCATCTTTTTTTATTAATTACAGCTCTCAAATTCTTTATTTTACCCTACAGCACGTGCTTGTTTTTTTTTTTTTGTGATGTAGTTATATTGAACTCTGATCTTACCGTGCAAATGTAATTGAATCTCTCTTTCTTTTTTTTCCATGATACAAAGAATTAAATAAATAAAGAAAGAAAGGCTGTCCAACTATGTCCGTTTGAGCATTAGTTTAATCTTGGGTGCCGAACCACTCGGTGTGCCTGGGACGGCATCTTGATCATCCGTGGCAGACATGGGAGGGCTTGTAGCCAAGGGCGATGACACTGCGGCTGGAAAACCAAATGCAGCGCTAGAAGGCCCTCGATTGAAGCCAAGATTAGGTAGATTCGCAGTCGGAGGTGGACTGGTAGCCGAGCCAGACGGCGTCGGAGGAGTTGGCGCTGTGCCACTGTTAAATTCCGCCCAGCGAGGACATTTTCGATTTGTTTCTATAAAAAAAAATGCACCATGCTCTGCGACTGCTTATTGTGGGAAACCAGCTTACTCATGTGCCCCATCTGACCACAATGACCACACCGCCTCTGTTGGTGACGCAACCTGTTAGTTCATCAAGGAAAAAAAAATTACAAGTTGTGCATACCGTGGTATCTGGCTTGACAGGCCGGTTGAGTTGCATGGGAGTTCCACCCTCCTTGACTATTTTTGCATTCTTTCTGTGCAGCCGTCTCTCTTGGTTTTTCTTCATTCGGGCAATCTCTTCCTCAAGCCTGGGATAGAAAAGTAAACATTGACGTTCCCTTGTATGGGCAGCAAAGATACCTTTTCTTAGCTCGTTTATCTTTATCTGCATCACCTGTTGGGGCCAAGGAATCCGCAAGGGTTGCTTCTTCTTCAAGGGCTTGGCGGCCCCGCACATATGCCCTGATCACAGCAGGATCGCGTATAATTTCAGTTTGCCAAAGCCCATCAACCTTATTAAACTCAGCTTTCCCTGTTTCCGGATACGAAAGAAGACTCACAAGCCGTCTAATCCTCAAAACACTTTTGCTACCGTCAGGTCCCACGCTTCCGTCGCGTTCACGGTCTATAGATGAACCTCTGCTATAGGGAGGCGTTGGTCGAGCAGATGGTCCAGCAATTGGCGATCCAGCATTGGAATACGGCAGAAGATCGGGCCGAGTAGAGATTTGCTTCTGCTGTTTCTTGATATCTTTCTTTTCTTCATCGTCTGTCAATTGAGGTTCGTCCTTCCGGCTGAGGGAATCAAACTGAGCCTTCCAGATCCGTTCAATCTCCGATTTGTATATAACCTGTTGTTCAGCAACATTGTACCGATGGGCAGATTTTGGTCTATTTTCGGCTTCAGCTACGACCCAGAGAACCCGTGAGTCGGAGAAAGAACTAGCATACGACTTGAACACTGACCCATTTTTTGCTCATAATCCTCTCCTGCTTTAACAAAAATATCCTTCATGGATATCCTTATAAAACTAAAGGCTTCACCGCGGCCAGATGGGTCGCCTTCTCCATGAAGACGGAGCATAGCTTTAGCTTGAGTTGCAAACAAGAAATTTTTGGTCGTTATCCAAGGCGCCAATTGTTGTTCAACAGATAGATTGGATTCGTCGCCTTCTGCAACATCTGCAGCTTGACTATATCCAGCGTCTTGTAAATGGCGTTGTCCAACTTGCATGCTCTCAGTAAGCACCACCTGTTCAGGCCCCACCATTTTCAGCATTTCAACATCTGTTGGAACTGCCCAAGACGGCTTGAGCCGCCAGAAGCCTTGATGGGGTCCGCGTCGATGATATTCCATGAACTCCTGGAACGTGATTAGAATTCTATTACACGGTAGATTACAGAAACACACTTTAAGCCTCTGTCGCATCTGGAGTTCGTTCTGATCTGGGAAGTATTTCATGAGCCGTGAAATTTTCAAACGTTCGCCCTGGCTCTTCTTGAGCAGCTTGAAAGCAATGATTTGCAGCCGATATTTTATTGTATTGGTAATTTTCCGGGAATGGGGACCTGGAACCTCAGTCACAGGGTATGTTTGGCCTATGACAAACAATTTCTTGACTTCTCGAAGGTAGTATTTGGTGTCTCCTTTAATGGTACTCCTATATGGGTGTTACTGAAAATTTATATGACGCGCAACTGTTTAGCCTTCTCACCTCACGACCAGAAAATCAGTCGGATAGGGTTTGTGTCGGAAAAGCGGAGCACGCATTAGATTATTATACAGGGCAGGAATTGTTTGACCAGGATACACGTAACCAAACTTCATAAATGGAGACTCATCTTGAGGCTCCAGGACAAAAGGGAAACCAAGATCAGCCTAGTGCATATCAGTATCTACACAGATAACATAGGGTCGTAGCTTACTTTAGGCACATGTTCGTCTTTTTCGTCCTTCTTACGATAATAGTTTACGAGGACACTTCCCATCCCAAAATTGGGGATAATAGGAGGATGCTCTTCCTATACGTACGCCTGGTCAAAGCATTAAGGGTGAAAAGTTGGGAAATGCGTACGGAATACTCCCAAAGGACAAAGTTTGAAGTATCACGAAGGCTGAGATCACTTGTCTTCCGAAGTCCCTCGCCGACATTGCCACCTTTACCAAGCTTTCGTCCAGCTTTATCTTTCTTCTTCTTTGCCGTACGAACTTTACTAAATCGCAGTTCGATATTTGAAGGGAATTGTAAGGCAGGTCGGTGAAACGAACGAGCTTCCTGTTTTGATAATCGAGTTTTGTACTATGAGAAATGTCAGAAAATAGTCGAGGAACTTTCTGTTGGGGCTCACAAATGGTAGCTGTAGTTTCTGAGCGGGATACGCATGTTCTACTACAAGTTGTCCGAAGGTTTGTCTCACACGATGGCGACCACCTTCCTTCGCAACTTCGTAGAAGTGGTCGTTGGAAAGGTTAAATTTGTCACGTATTTGTCCTAGGTCTGTCCTCATTCGTTTTCTTGGACGGACTGTTTCAACTGCAAAGGCGCGTCAATGATCAGATCAGTGATCAACCCGGAGACGATATGTACCAGTTCTCTCTTCAGGGACAATGTCATCTTCATGATTGAATTCTAGCTGCGTAAAGTCGCGGAAAGGAGCCTTGGAGCTCCATATTATGCTTTGCGTCCACGAACCAGATTCAAGGGCTTTGTTGATTGGAGTGGTAAGATTGTTTTCGTGTATAGTGGCCGTAGCAATCTGAGTGGTATGGTCTGGTTGATAGACTATTTGATCTTCCCAATTGGAGAGGAGAACAAGGTCGAACGTGCGGTCGTCCAATGGCATGGCCACAGGGACGTTCGTCTTATCACGTTCCTAGAATAATTGAAGCCAAGATAAACATGGCAGAAGACCTAGTAAGAAACGGACCTCGAGCGCTTTCCTTAGGTCTGCTTCCACATTACCAGATGATACTACTTCCTCCACTCGTCTGTTTTCTACTTGCCTTTTCGCGTCACCAACAACGGCATCCAGAAACCCTTTAAAAACTTCCTTTTTACGTGGATAAACAGTTTCGACTTATAATCAGGGTTGAGCACAAGCTGCTCAAGGTATAAGAAGGTCAAGCTTACTCTGATACGGCCGCTTCGCCAGGCGTGATTTATGAACAGTATAGCCTTTGAACAGTTCACTGAAGTCTAGGGTCTTGTTCTTTTCGAAAGCAGGGAATCTTTCGTAGACGCTCTTAGGACGTTCGACAAGACGTTTAACCACACGGATACGTTTCTGTTTTGCTTGTATGCCATTCGGCGAATGTGCTTCGTGTTTAACGAACCCATCGGATTCTGCTTCCTCCCGCATCTCCCGATCAATCTCATCTTCCCAATCCTCTCCTTGGTCAGGGCCGACCGCGTCGTCTTCGTCCCATTTATCATTGTATATTTGGGTAGAATTGAGAGTAGGAACACCCGAGATTCCAAGCTGGTTCGAAAGGCCTCCGCCAGCGGAAAGTGACAGCCCGTCTAAAACATGGTTAATAGAGAAGCCAGTCAATGCTGAGATAACGTCATTCTCTTCCTGGGCAGACATTACAGGTCCTCTGATAATGGCAAGGTGTGCTACGAACTTGACTCAAATTGGTAAACATAGCCAAATAACGCGAGAAATTAAACGCGCGCGTATAGTTCTAGACGGCCATCCGATCCAACAGTTTCATATACAGAAAGGGCTCATATGGATCGTGGATTGAAGGCACAGTTAGAGGTTTTTATCAACCATCAAGACGAAATATCTAATACTTACGCTATAATGCTCACAGGATTTTTTTCAATCCACGACCCAAGTCGGGAGGGTTGCAGTATTTACAAAATTTCCACAAAAGGTGGGTAATCTCTACATCGTACAAACTAATATTCACTATTTAAAAGATGCTGTGAGATTTTTAAAAAAATTGCAATTCGTGTTATTTGATTTGCAGCAGAGATCTCCACGCCATGATTCAAACCGCACCCAATTCTTCGTCACCCTTTCATTCATCGCATATATTTAAATTTACCAACTTCCCTGCTCCTCTGTCAAATAGTCCAAACCCGTCGTTTGAATCCCCATTGAAAAAGCGAAAAATTGCGGACCATAGTAACGAGGCCGAATGCTCTACTCCGCCAGTGTCCTTTGCTTCCGAAACTACTCATATACGAGTTCACGAGACTATCAAAAAGGAATGCGAAGAACTTGTTGAACTGATTGTCTATCTTTCGATTTTTATGCCTTTTCTCTTGCTCATCCCAATACAATACAGGATCAAGCCATACTGTGGATTACGCTTTCATTATCAAAGTAAGTGAGGATATTCGCATACATCCTCCTAGTCTTTTGAACGCCATCATATCTCTTTGGATGTTCATTGATTTTTCTTTTCTTTTCACTGAACCCCTGCAGTCCTAATACCAGTGGTGGGATCATTTACATAAAGTTGAGCTGCAGCACCCATCTGATTTTTGATCATCGTTTAGAAATCTATGCACAAGAGGGTTGGAAACTATCGTTCGCCTCTGATGGCGACTTTCATTGATTCAGCTTCAGACATTCTCGCGGAATTGCACCGCGCACAAGACGCAGCTCTCAACTTACGAAATATCGCTCGAGATGATCACCTCTCTCGTGCTAAAATATGCTCTAAGCTAGTCAAATATCCCAATATAATGGACTATAAAGTGGGTTTCGCGGAATATGATTAGATTTGATCTTAATTTCCATTTATTTATATAAGCACGCTCTCCATGAGCATGACGAAGGACAGCTCTACATTGCGCGTCACCATCTGCAAGATATTCGAAATATCTATGTGGTACTAACTGGTTTAATTCGCAGAACTTTTCCGAAAGAGTTTTGATATTTTGTCAATGTGTTATGGGCCGCGAAAGCTAGGTAGCGAATATGAACTCTATACCGAGATAGTTTTAAAGATATTGAATCCATCAAGAGCAGTGCTGATGATTGACCCCGGGATCTGGGGATGCCAATGTACCTCCTTGACATCCTTCTGTCCTTGATGCACAAACATTACTTGATGGGGGACCTCTCCTTGCTCAGTCGGTGTGTCGTGCATACCCGCTTCATCGTCATCTTGTTCAACTGCAAGATCCCACAAAGTGACCTGATCGTCCGAAGCCCCCGCCGCAAATATGGAGTCTTCTGTTGGATGCCACTCGATCGACGTAATCGGTGCTTTGTGCCATGTAAATGAAGCAACTGGGGATGGATCCATACTCTCAGGCCTAAACAACAATGAAAATTCCCTTAGACTCAGCATCGTAGATCAAGAGAAACGAGATACCCAGTCTTTTTGACATTTCGTAGGTCCCAAGCTTTAATTGCGCCTTCATCTCCACCGCTAATGAGTAGATATGAAGTTAATCTATTCCAGCTGATGACATTTACATCACTATCATGCGCTGACAATATGCCAGCGACACTTTTGCGCCCTTTCGTCCGCACGTCCCAGATTTGGATGCTGTGATCAGCAGAACAAGATGCGAAAACTGTAGGTTCTGATGGACTCCACTGTAAATCCTCAACGCTGGACGTATGTGAGGTGAATGGTTGTGATAGGGCATTAAATCCTGATGGAGTGGAAGTTGTCAGATAAATTTTAGAATGTATATCGCCTGTCAATAATCGCAAGGACGATGGCCCAGAGCAGGCCCAGTCCATTGCAAAGCCCTCCGCTCGCCCATGCGAGTTGATAGTAAACGTAGGTGTCTGTGTGCGAGATTTATCGAAAGTAAACCCAGGAACGTCCAGTGATTCTATTAGCGGACGGATATCCCAGATATGCACTTTTCCTGTTTCGGCCCATGTCGCAACGTGGTACGGTTGAGAAACGGGTGGAAGTGAAGTAGAGTGCAGGGGTTGAGCACGTATTCGGTTAACGCCACCTGTATGCGGTATGGATCGATGCTCAATGATAGGATCTTCATCCAAATCGTCATCGTTTTCATCGTCGTTTTCAGAATCAGAATCGTCTGATGAAGATGTCAATGATAACATACAAGCCAAATTAAGTAGTTGCATACCGGCATCCTTTTGTGTACGATATAGAGAGCTCAGCTTGTAAACAACAACTTCATTGTTTTTCATGACATCGGCTTGGGTACCAGCTACGATATAAGCCGTAGCTGGAAATCGTTGTCGTTCATCTCCAAGATTATCTCGCAATACATCGAACGACAGGCAAGGCCAGTTAACATTCATCGAGTGACGCATGATGTATACGGAATCATCAGGCTCAAGAATTTCATCTTTGGCCAGTACATGGTTGCCAGGAATAAAAACTTGAGGGACTTGGGCAGGTTCATCGGACTCCTCAATCGCCGGCAAGACCTCATCAACATCCATTCCTAAAAACGGCAATCGCATGCAAGTTATACTTACAGGTAAAAGATGCTTACCTACCGTCGTCTCTCTCCTCGTCAGCATCTGCAACCTCTTGATCACTTTCTATTTCATCTTCCCAAGCATCTTCGAATTCACCCATTTCATCAATGTAATGGGTTTCGCGCTTGATTCCAGTAGCTGAAATTTTATTAAATGGTTGATCAGCCTGTCCGTTGGGTAAAGCATCGCTTGCTGTACGTTTTGGCATCTTAGAGGTAAATTTTCACCGAGACTGTGACTTGCAGTGCTATGATCTATTTATTTATTTATTTACCACGTGATCGAGGTACATGAGATCTCAAAGCGCCGATAATATTAATAGCATGTAGTCCTTCAAAGCTTCAAGCTTCAACGTTCAACTGTTGGAATTCCAGAGCTTGTGCGAGCATGCACAATGTGCTTTTCTATGTTTAGTAATTCTTATTGTTCTCTTCATAATGTACTATATGTGTTTGGGATATCAAATATTTTGTAATTTCGCAATTGCAGGCTCAAATCAAACCCTTTCTTATTTATATTTTATATACATGTTACATACCTTTTTTTACACCTTCAGTAAAATTTTCAGATTTATTCAATAAGAATTGATGCTCTTGGGCAATGACGAAATTTGAGGCAAAAAAAGAGAAAATGCTTGTCCACCACTCATGGTGTAAGCTTGTAACACTGCTGGCGCTGGGTGGTGTTTCCCCCGGAAAAACCCATTAAGAGACACATTTTGCAATTTCCAAAGGGTTTTTCCCACGGAAACACAAAAAGTGTTTCTGAAAGAAAAATCCGAGAAACACATTATGTGTTTCTTCAGGTTTCCCATAGATAAATTTTTTGTTTTTCTCAAAATTTATCTTTTTGAAACATGATAAGTGTTTCTTTCTTTGTTTGAAACAAAGAAAGCATGTTTCCCATAGATAAATCTTGAGAAAAACAAAAAATCTATCTATGGGAAACATAAAAGAAACACATAATGTGTTTCTCAAATTTTCCTTTCAGAAACACCCTTTGTGTTTCCATGGGAAAAACCCTTTAGAAATCACAAAAACATGTCTAGAAATGGGTTTTTCTGGGGGAAACACCTAGTGATGCCAAAGTTCGGTTCCGAACTGATGCAAGAACCGAGAACCGAAAGAACCGAACTGTCGGTTCAGGTTCAGTCCAGTTCAGTCCATGATTATTGGGCTGTCGGTTTGGTTCTCGGTTCTACAATTTCCAAACTTTTGAGAACCGGGTTCGAACCGGTTCGAACCGAACTTTCTACTGATATTTTTTTTGTAATTTTAGGGGCACAATTGACTATAAAATATGTTAAATACTTCACGACGAGTGTTCAAAATCGGAGTTTGAAAGTGATTGATTAGTCCGGCGTCAGCCGTTTTTCAACTTTATTATTTTTTCAACATCAACACGACATCAACAAACCACCCACTCCTCAATTCACCATACGAGATGGAGTCTGACACTCCTGCCCTCAATGCCAACGGACACTGAAAGATTAAAAGGTATGTTTAATCATTTCATTCAGTAAAAATGTATTAACAACGCTTATAGGTACATCTACTCTACCGAAAGCGACAGAAAACATGCCAAGACAAAAACTCGAAAACGAGCGG
>Ga0193743_1001702_pt1 | contig 16082 bp, 19 predicted proteins | sample L2c2metaG_FD_143038 | JGI IMG/M metagenome (GOLD analysis project Ga0193743, IMG submission 143038) | Soil microbial communities from a riparian zone of the East river system, Colorado, United States - L2c2 | ecosystem: Environmental > Terrestrial > Soil > Riparian zone | place: USA: East River...
CGTGATTTAATTTCGTCAAGTTGAACAAGTCAGCTATTACACTTAGCTATTTAGAGATGTGTTTGGGGAGCTACTGTACAATGACTATATACAAATTGGTATTGAAAGTTACTTATTTCAGATCAAAGATTGATATTGTATGCGGAATCCTATCCTTGGCCAAGCTGTGTTATGCCTTCAGAGCGCTCAGGATCACTTCAGGCGAAGTCGCGATGACTTTGTGATGGACGAATCTACGAATTTGTTTTAAAGATTTGGGTAAGAAAGTATCGTTCGCGAAGTCACTATAGTCACATAACGAGACCGTCAGCAAATGGGACATTTGCTGATGTTCCCAGTAACCATTGGTGATATTGTTGGCGCAGCGAAAGACGAGAACGTTTTTGACAATCTCCTCGCCTAAACAATGACTAATCCGGAGGGACTCGTCTTCTGACCAGAATTCGCCAGTTGCTTGGACCAATTCGCGTGCCGACCTCAGATTCCTGCCAATAGGTTTACCGATAACGATACGGTTAATGCCGGCGGTGCTGTAAACGTGTCTCCTGAGATTTTCAACAACGACGGCAAAGAGAGTGGTGGGGAGGGCTAGGTAGAAGACGCGGTTGCGTTCGGGGAATTGGTAGCTGGACTCGATGGTCTCAAGGTACCTATTGAAGTGGTCGAATGTGACGCTGTCGTTATAACTACCAGCGAAGTAGGAAAGTTTTGCCTTATAGCCGTCTAAATTTCGGTCGAAGTCGGGGTCATTATGTGGATTTTGTATATTGGCAGTAGCCGTAGTGAGGAATTCGTCATGTGTAAACTTTGACCGGGCATATCCAACGATTGCGATATGCTGGGGAAGCAAGTTTCTCGAGAAAAGTTTGAAGAGTGCAGGATACAGCTGTTGAAAAAAAAAGAAGTTGGTAAGTACTGCACAAAGAACAGTGGAAGGCGACCTACGAATCTTTTTGCCAAGTCACCTGAAGCACCCAGAACTGAAGAGAAAATAATCAGTCCATAACTGTTATGTGTCCCAAAAGCGATCGTGATTCGTCACTCAGACTCACTGATGATGATGGTGTTGTCAGTGAGCTGTGGCAACTCTGTCGATCTGCTTATAGTAGTATAAACTGCTGAAGGAGACATTGGGGGTTGATAGAATTGAGAATAAGCAAAGGGGTAGAGTATTTACATGGTTCTACTATTCAACCGCTACGTTCCGCCACACGTAACAATCGGATCCGAGAGGTAAGCGATTTCAGAAGATTATTGACCACAAGCATTATTGATTTCTTACCGATAGAGTAATATTGATTATCAACCAGGTAACATCACGTGACAAAGTGACCCACTTATTGAGGCTGAAATTCCTTTGCTGGCGGATATTGGCTATATTTCGGATTAAACTATTCAGAAACCCTCCTTTCTCCGTAAGAACACAAGGTTTCTAAAGAGGTTGGACAGAAACCCGGGGTACCACGGGGAGTTGCTGATCAAAATATTTGGAGTCCGACCCGAAGCAGAAGTATGGTCCAGGCTTAGTGCGATGCGCGCACTACTATAATTATAAGAATGATATAATAAATATACTACAAGGCTAGGATAAAATTTACAGGCAGAATGGGGTTGATAGGCCGCTGTCAGTCCTCAAAATCCGCAAGAAAGTGGACAGAATTTCAAATTTTGGGCCCTCAAATCTGAAAAATCATTGACATAAACCATAGGGAGCTTCCGGCGGTCTGACGAACCTCCATTTTTTTTTTCACTGCCAACTACATTTTGCTCGCAAAACCTTTCTAAAATACGTTAATGTAGGGTGCTAGATGTCATTTAGAAAGTTTGGTGTCATATTTGAAATTGAAAAAAGGTGGGTTGTGGGTCTCTAATAGTATACTTCCTGTCTTCATGGCTCCCATGATACCTGCCTCCAAGTCACTTCATAATTCCACACTCACTGAACAGTGAAAAAGCATGATAAAGGTCATTTATATTGATTACATGCACTCGGAAACGTAGTAATGCTAGGTTACGGGTGAGGGATTAGGCAGGAGGAACATAATCAGTCAACGTCGGCTGGTCGGCTGCTTCCCGGCACTTCTGTTTTCATCTCCGGCATTGAGATTATACAAGCTTGCACAAACAACCTTTTTCAGCTGATGGAGGGGTGATTTCCAGCCGACAAAGAGAAAAACCTGGGTTTCTGGTTAGAATCATCCCGACAAAGGGGAGAAGGTAACACCTGCCTATGTCGTCCCATCACATTGTAAAAAGACACAGATTGTATTAGTCGAACTACGTAACACTTGCCACGGTTTTGATCCGAGAGTTTGATCAAGTTCAATTTGGACTCCATGGCTTCCGCGATATTCAAGGAAGAGGAGCGGTTAGAGATGATTCATAGGACGGTTCGTTCTTCTAGGTCTATTGCTCTGTTGGACGGCCCTATCTGTTTTACCGAACACGAAGGCCGTGTAAAAGGATTGCGCGCCTGCGTCCCTTTCTCTGATCAAGCGTCTCGATCCAGCGATGAAGGTTATGGAAGGTGAGGAATCTGCAGTGGACGAATTTTTCTGCCGAGCTTCTGGGAGCTTGGGATATGGAACGGGAGAGATTCACGCGGGAAATCATTCGACTACAAGCACTGTATACATGTGCGGAAGAAAGAGTCTTTGCCGAGACAGACATCTTCTAAATCTTACTCCTCGTCCAGGATAATGATCACATATCCCCTGCTGATCCGGAGGCACAGTAGATAGCAGAGGGGATTGCGGCTTTCCAGGAAAAAAGAGAACGACCTTTTCCTGGAACCGTCGGAGATGCAGGTTATTCCTGGAATAACGATGGTTGGTATATTCCCCAGCTTCTACGAGATCAAATTTACCCCCAAATTGGATGGTGCTGTCCTGTTTGGACAGGGCCAGTATCCCGCTACTGAGACCATCGTTTATCACCGCACCCCACATTTATTTACCCAAATATTAGTATACCTCAGGTTCTTCCTATTCCGACAATAATTTTCACTCACGCTCTCGACAAGATCAACTTGAAATCTAACGCAGGCCCTATCTTTCCATGGTTTCCGTCAATATTTTATGAAAATATAATAAAACAGTTGTGAGGCCTTAGTGTTTTATGCTGATGAATGGCAAACTTAGACCCAAGGAAAAGTTGCCAAAAAGCCTTTTTAGCCTGCGCAAACTTTTGACGAAAGTAGACTCGATTGGGTATACCATTAAGTGGTTCGTCCATGTTCCAAATGATGATGATCGTTCGGCGGTGGCGACTACTTCCAGCCTAATCCTCTGGTAGAATTCAACCTTCAAAAGGTCCACTGTGAAAATTTGATTTGGAGGGTTTAAATTTCACTGACGCTGTTCTTTGAAGTTGCATTCAAAGCCATAAATGATTTGTCTTCTAGCACCTAGGTTACTAACCAGTAAGTGATACTCGTGTCATTCATTTTATCCGTGGTATACCTACCCTTCGACAGATTTCTTTCATCAACAGTGTTCCGTATCCCTTTCGTTGCTCTGTTTTCAATGTCGCCATCACGACTATGAACCAGCTAGCTGTGATCTTGACAGGGGTTATTTTCACACTATAAAATCGCATATTGCCGAACTCACCCTATCTTGCCCAATGGAATCATTGACAAACTTCCTCGAGGCCACCTTATGCTACCCGGACTTCATTGTTAAATAAGCAGGGTGAGTCAATTCTGCCATTTGACCTACGTCTTTCTCCCACCATTCCTTTGTCTCGCCTGACAGACTCTCAAAGAACTGTTCCGCTCCTAGTTCAAATTGTGCTTGACTAATATTTTAACTGAGAATCAAGCAACGCGTCAGAATCAAACCATTGCTATTCACCTTCCGAGGAAGTTAGTTCCTGGGCCGAAACAAACACCCACAGAAATAAATTTCTGGGACGCTGGGTCTTGGACGACAAAAATGACTCCTTCAAGAGCAGCGGCTCGAAGAGTCAATCGAAATAGGTCAGCTCTCAACTGCGAGTTTCCCCCAGTCATAGAATTTGTCACAGTATCTGAGTCCATATTGATGTCAGCGCAACTGGGGGGCGAATACTTAGATGGTGCTCACGCGCCTTGCTCAAAAGCGTCAGTTATCAACACCACCATCTCGTCGATTTGCGCAGCTAGCCCATGAAAACTGTATTAGGTCTTCATAAGCGACTTGCAAATAATTACATATAACATACTACTTGGAGACTTGAGAACGTCGACTTGCATGATGATGAGGGGTAATTCTGCGTGAGATGGCAATCGGAAGGATCCGGTACGACGGTTGTAATCTTCTTTCTTATAATATAATGCCATCAGCCACAGCATGCTCGAAAAGCCGCATAACCTTAATCATCCCAAAAATAGCGATAGGTTGCAAAGAACCGGCCAAACTATATTTAGATTTTTCTGACTGATGTAATGATCAAGAATGTGATCACTATCGACCTTTTTGTAGACAGCGTCGTTCTCAACAACCACTCGCTCTCCATCCCTCAAAAATTTCCATGGTGTGTATCCTTCCGCGTTATACCTGAATATCTAGTTTTGTCTTTTGGAAATTAAAAAAAGATGAAACCGGAGCCTTCCCGGTGCTCAAAAGTTGGAATGATCAGGTCCTAAATCAAGTCACGAGAGGTCACATCAAAAAGTAGTAGTACGGGCCGGGGCAAGGACCCGAAGAAAACAGAAGAGGCAGTCTGAGGCAGAGGCCCCATATATGAAGGGCAAAAAAAAAAAAATGCGCCCCAAAGGATCATGAAAACGGAAAGGTAAAAGAAAATAGGTGGATGAGGAAGTAGAGCGATTGATTGAACACAATAATGAATAAAAATAAAAATAAAGAATTATTGTATGAAGTAAAAATGAAAGAAGGTAACAAGCCAAGAAAATCGGGTGGGCGAATGATTAAAGCAAAAAAAGCACCCCCATGGGAAATGTTCAAGAACTAAGTAAGTGATTGAATAGAACAAATTTTGGGTGGAGGAGATGGAAGAAAAGAAGGTAGACAAAAAGACAGTCCAGTGAATGGTCAGGATGACAAAGTGTGCAAAGACAAAAACCGGTTGGGGAAGCTGATTCCGTGCATGGATTAATTTGGGTTGAGGAGGATTGGAAACCGGGGCGGGAATCTCGAACTTGCGGACAAAATACCCACTGGCATCTTCACGTTTCAATAGAATATACTTTGGTAAATTGGGCTCGGCAAGACGATCCTTATGTGGGAAAAAAGCATCCTAGGAGTTTGGAGTCTGCAATCATGACTGGATGGCCACTTGAGATTACAGTGGGACGGGATAGGAAGTGGTCTGCTGCATGGCGAAATATCAATCCAACACAGCGCTACCTCCGAGTCCATGACTTCAAATTGATATAAGCTCAGTGGCTCAATGTGGCTCTACTCATTACAAAATTCAAGTCTGCAAGTTTACCGTTCGATACTGTGTTTTTCCCTCTCTGTGTGTATTTTTGCATATGTCATTCGGGATTGAATCATACCGTTCGGAAGAAGACTATCATGCGCTGTACAGCGATTAATATCACACTCACGCTGATCTCGACAAGTGCTCGGGCATGATGCTGCATCGTTGGCTTATATTCAATAGTGTATTACAGAGTCGTCACCATCCTTGGGAGTCTAGAGAAGGCCTCGGTCGATCGCTAAACTTTCCAACTGCTTCGCGATGCCCCAAATCCTCCAACGATTCCACATGCTCAGGCTTTTGCTGCATTCCCTACGGTAAAGGAACCAAGGTATTTTGACATCCAATTCTTCTTTAGCTATACCACCTTTAGCCCATTCCGCATTCCACCAATCAATTTCTTCTCTTCCGTGCTTCTTGTCTTGCAGATCGAATGGCCCCGCTGGCAGAAGATGAGGTTCAGATGTGGTGATCTGCTGGTAGGCTATCATATTAGCATAAGGTAGAATTTGACTTCGAAGACCTCTATTGGTGCATAGAACCATGTGGGTAGATTTGACTGGTAGCCAGTGACAGATGTGGATAAGTATATCAAGAGGGAGAGTGTCGAATGTCGAGGATGTATGGGAATCCATCCCGACGTTGTTGTATCCCGATACCAACAACGGATCCGCCGCCAGTGTCTCTGCAATAGGGAACCTGTAACAGGAGCGTCGGTTCAACGCGCTTGTGATGTCACGAGTACGAACCTGTCCGGTCTGACGAAAACCCACATGTTTCCACGTCCTCGCCATGCATCATGCAAAATCTCCTCGTCAGTTTTTCCTTCCTGTGTCAACATGCGCTGCCAATCATCTACTTGTTCGCCATAATCTCTGACACCAGATATTCCCAACCAGCGGGTGTATTGCTCCTGAGTGCCTACTACTGGTCCATAATCAATACCGTCAATGACACCATAAGTGTAGGATGGTTTGGGATAAAATACGAGGTGGCAAATCATGTGGGGCTTCAGCCTTGGAGAAGCCTGCTTCACAATGAGATACGTAGTGTACATGATTATAACTGTTGAGCCATAGCACAGAGAGAAATCGTAGTCTTCGTTTCGAAAGTCTCCGAGGTCTGGGTCGCTTCCAGGACTGACGTTAAAAACTTCCATAATGTTGGGTTCCGTGATTTCCTCAGCGGCTGGTAGTTTCAGCAAAGGATAAGTTGTAGACTCAATAGGAGGTAATGTGGTCGAGACGCACGAGGACAGTCGAGGGTATCCAGGAAGTCAATTGTCCCATCCTCACGGCGCATGTAAGGGCAAAGGAGGACAAAGTTCGAAGATGAATCAACGTCCTCTTGCGAATAAAGCAGACCATTCCATATGACGTTGGACAAGTGTACATCATCATCATCTGTCCGTTCATCATTTGTTACCTGCCATTTAGCATCCATATGCGTCAGGACTTCAGCACGCTTCACCTTCGACATCGCCTTTATTGCCATTGCAACTCCCATGGTCACCCAAAGTTGGATTTACATCTGGAACATCCTCCGAGTTCAAGTCGTCATCATCAGGGGCGATAGCCCAACCCCCAGTAACGGCATCACGAAACTACATTCAAATTGAATGTTTTCAGTTTCGTTGAAAGTTCAAAGAAAAAAAGAGAAAAACCTCTTGTCGTTCATCGAAGTATCTGGCACCGGATACCTATGATTTTTGTTAAGTTAACAATAGTTTGAAGTGAGCCAATATTTTATACCGAGCAGAAAAAGTCAGCTCCCCCCATCAAGCTCAAGGTCTAAATGTGCGTTGGAGATTGGATATTGATTGAGAATTGATAGCCTCAGTGACGATGCTCCCATGTCACTAAGCTTAGCGTGACATTTCCTGACAAACGACCATTTCTTCAATGGCTCTTGAAATCAACTTATCGAGCCGCGCCAAGCCCTTACAGAATCAATACACTGGCGCGACCCTTTTTTTAGAAATTCTGAGGGACACGAAGCGCTATCCCCTATAACCGTTCCGTGTTACACCATTTGGGATGAGCGTTTTCTTTCCACGGACACGAAGGGGGAATACATGGTTATGTATCTATAAAATATGTATATGTATACAGTCGAACCCCTCTTAACCCATACCCGTCGGTGGACACAGTGTATGGGTTATGGGAGGTTATGGGTTATGAGGGGTCAATTTTTGGTGTAAATTTCAGGTTGGTGTCGGCCGAAATCTATGGATTATGGGGGGTTATGGCATACTAGGAGTATGGGTTAAAAGGGGTTCGAATGTAAAAAAAAAAGGTGTGATTATCCGGGAAAAAAAACTCACCTACCCACTCCCCTTATCTCTCCACAATTCCAATGCGCTAATAGCAGGTTTCTCCAAATATTCTTACTGAATTAGGTGAAAGAGTTTAGAAAGGCAGTTTTGATTTTTGTGTCCGATTTCGTGTCCGAGCCGGTTAACAAGTTTATGGGATCGAGGAAAGAGTTGCACGATGACTTCGTGATCAGGTGCCAATCGATTGTTATCCTAACAGACCTCTTCGCTTTCTTTCCTCGCTCTCTCTTCCTTGCTTGTAGCAACTTAAGGCTTTCATCATTCATTCATTTCTTATGTCAGGCATCACAGCGAGTCAAGGAGACAGAGCCAATGCCCTTCAGGATGACGACCAGCAGTACCGACAGTGGACAGGGGTCAACACCTCTTTCGGAGGTTTTCATGGCGGTCACAGCAAGGGTTGGTTCGAGGAAAGGAACGAGTCAGCGTGTTTTGGCCCCAGGGTTCTTCGCAGATGAATGCTAGACGATCACCACGCGTAGCGTCGTCCAGAGCGAGATCTATGTTGCCAGCTAGGTTATTGTGGAGGCTCCTACAGCAGAGAGGACGCTCCAAACCGACTGACGCACGGTCTCCAGCCAGTGGTCCTGACGTTCCTGAGGGCCTGTCTAGGAATGTCGATGACCTTCGGGACATCGCTACACTCCAGCAGAGTCCGATGGTGGCCGCGACGACGTTGGCAGGTCCCAAATCAGCAACGAGTTGCTGCCCCTGGATCTATCCGCAGGGGCACTAACCCATCTCACCCTATCTCACCTGGCTTCAGCAACGGACTTTTCACCTACTCATTTCGTCGAACCTGTTAGCGACGGACTTCTCCCATTGGCAGGCACCTCCCTTAGCTTTGAGCAAGGATCTCCACCGAGCACGTTGTCCAGGCATCTCCAGTCGCATATTTAATATATGTATCATTATTGTTGCATACATAGTTATGATTACATGACTTAGCCAGTCGTCACATGATCAGGGAAATTACCTTACTTGAGCTGTCCTACCCGACCTAGTTCCAAAAAAAAATGGAGAGTACTTTGGGAAAGCGAAAGGAAAGAGAAGAAGACAGTGCACCAAACATTACTCATGGGTAAAGTGAAATACATTTTCATGCATCGGAATAAAATCGATCTAATTCATCCTACAGATCGACGATTTTTATTTCAAATTTGCCATATACAACCACCTCTGTCGATTTACAAACATTGTTCTCCGATATCGCTCCCGTAAGGTCGGCCTTTGTAGTAACAGAACAAGGAACGGGTCTTTCCAAAGGTGTCGGATACGTCGCTTTCGCTCTCAAGGAGGATGCCGAAAGCGCATTCGAAAACATCTCAAAGGACGGAATAAACCTTGTAGGGAGGAAGTTGCGCGTGCAGTGGGCTGAGAACAAGGTTTGTTTGTGATGATCATTTTCGGTGGTCATAATAACGATTTGACCTCCACCAGCCAAAAGACAAAGGAGAGAAGGGAGAATCGTTGAAGAAGGAATCCAAACCTCGACCTCCACCAAGATTCCAACCACGACTCCCCCATGACCCGTTGGCAATACGAACTATTGTCATCTCGGGACTTCCACAATTAATAGACTCAAAAGTCCTATGGAAAAAAATTCGGAAGTACGAGGGTGCAGAAAATGTCGACTGGCCAATAAAAAATCAGAGCGGAGACGAAGATGCTCATACAGGTTCGCTTTGACTATTCATATCGAAACATATTGACACTATTTTAGCTCATGTCCTATTCACAACACCTTCGTCAGCTCTTGACGCAGTCAACAAACTCCATGCACATGTCTACAAAGGTTGCCTGCTTTCAGTCACATTGAAAAAGCGAATCGATACCCTTGCGAAACCTATTACACTTCCCGAAAAAGGTTCGACCGACGGGCCCACACCTTCAAAGGCCAAATCGGCACCTGCACCGAGCCACGCTAGTCGACTCATAATTCGTAACATGCCGTTCAATGCAACAGAACAGGATCTCCGTGCTATTTTCCTGCCTTACGGCCCGATACACTCAATACAAATACCCACCGATGACAAAACGACCAAAAAAGGCGACGACGACGTATCGGCTACTGCTACAGCCAACAAGAAAGTTCGCACGAAAGGCTTCGCTTTTGTTTGGATGCTGAGTAAAAAAGATGCGGAACGGGCTATCGAAGGATGTAATGGCATGACTGTGCGTGCTGGGACCGCGGAGACGTTGGTTTCCGATAAGCAAAAGAAAAAAAAATTGAAGAGAATCGAGAAAAAGCTCAAGGAGAGCGCTAGTGCTGGACGAAAGGCTGCTGACGAAGAAGAGGCAGATCCTGCCGATGAAGATGAAGAAATGGAAAAGGAGGAGCCGACAGATGATAAGAGGGCCACCGAGAGGGTGATAGCTGTAGATTGGGCGCTTAGTAAAGAAAAGTGGAAAGCGGAGAAGGCGAAAATCGAGGAGGACGTAGTTATGCATGAAGTCTCCGAGTCGGAAGATGATGCCGAGGATGACGGAAGTAGCAGTGATAGTGATGAAGACAGTGAAGACAGCGATGAAGGCGGTTTAGGCTTGCATAGCGGAGAGGACGAGGATAACAGCGACACCAGCTCGGAACACGATGAGGAGGAAAATGATGAGGAACGTGTTAAACCACAATTGCCTCATCCAGAAGCAGGCACGACGCTGTTCATCAGAAACATTCCATTTAATGCTACGGAGGATGAGCTACGGACGCTGTAAGCCTATTTTTTTCGCCACTTTTCTGAGAGGTTAAATCGTTTTGAATTTTATCAAGATTTCGTGCTTTTGGTCCTCTGCGATATGCCCGAATTACATTGGACCCTGCTACCGGCCGGTCGAGGGGTACTGGATTTGCCTGTTTCTGGAATTTGGAAGATGCTGATAAGGTCGTACAACAAAGCGAGATTCTTCGCGCTGAGACGACAGGCCAATCGACTGTAGTAAGCCTGCATTTCTCTCTCTTTTCCATCTTTTTGAATTAATCAGACTTTTATAACAGCCTAAGAAAAACCCCTTTTCCTTGCCATCCATCCTAACCCCGGATCCATCTTCTAGTTTGGCTCAAAGCCTTGTGCTACATGGACGTACACTTGACGTTGTAAGGGCAGTTACCAGAGACGTGGCTGGTAAACTAAAAGAAGACAATGAGAGGATGCGAGAAAAGGCAGACAAACGGAACTTGTATTTGCTAAGAGAAGGAGGTAATGACTGTTTTTTTTTTTTCCTTCTCAAAAATAACCATTTTCTGATGATTTTATCTCCAGTCATCATGCCCAACACACCCTCAGCTGAACTCTTGACATCTGCCGACGTCGAACGTCGGACAAGTTCATTCAATTCCCGCCGAGCCCTCCTCAAATCAAATCCATCTTTATTCATTTCCAAAACTCGTCTCAGTGTCCGACAAATACCTATCTTCGTCACTGAGAGAATGCTCAAACGCCTGGCGTCTCATGCTGTGAAAGCATTTGAATCTGAAGTCAAACAGGGTTCGAGGCAACCTCTTAGTGCGGATGAGCTCGCCCGTGTCCTAGCGCCTGAGGAACTGTCGGGTATGGTGGATGGAGATGTCGTAGAGATGGATAAGCAAAAGGACAAGAAGAAGAAGGGCAAGTTCAAAGGCCGTGACACGGGTGTGAAACAGGCCAAGATCGTACGACAGGCCGAAAGGGTGGACACGCTTACGGGGAAAGGGAGGAGTAAAGGGTATGGATTTGTCGAGATGCACCAACATGCCGATTCCCTGCGTCTGCTGCGATGGGCTAACAATAACCCCGATATTGGAACATTATTTGATGTGTGGTGGAAAGATGAGCTCGAGAATCTATTCAAGTTGGAAAAAGCAAAGCCAGAAGCGGAGAAGGATGATGCGAGGGTGAAGAGACTCAAGGAGGAAATAGATAGGTCTGCAGCAGGAGGCAACGGCAAGAAAAAGAGCAAAGGTTCATTGATTGTGGAATTTTCTATTGAAAATATCCAAGTCATGCAGCGGAGGAACGCAAGTCAGAAAGACCAAACTGTGAGTATACATTTTCTCTTTGGTTTGTTTTATGTGGGTGTCAGTCAAACTTCTGACTTATCTTTCTTCTTGGGTCGCCCCTTCAATAGCACACCGATTCCAAAACAACACCGGAACATAAACGCCGCAAAGACGATGCGGATATCAAAAAGTCAGAGGAGCCACTTGCTAAGAAACGGCGAACTACCACGGACAAGCAAATAGCCAAAGCCAAGTCTGAACCAGTAGGAGAGGCAGATCCCAAAGCCAAAGTTGCCAATCCGCTTGGTGCTCTCATTGGTAGAAAGCGTAAAGAGCGGAAGAGCGGGAAGAAGGGAGGGAAATGATAGTTATATTGGAGATCCCTCAATAAATAAATAAAACCCCGTGCTGGCTCAATCGGACTCGCACATCCATTCAATTTTGCATTTCTAACAATTGAAACTATTGAGTTGAACTGTCCTAGTCCGTGGCAGTAAGGAAAATCTGACGGTAAATGGGATGACAATAAATAAATAATGTTATAGAGGACTTCGGGGAGTTGAAGGTAATCAGCCATTGTCTTTGAGGACAGTCCCATTCGAACGGGTAGCTTGCGTCGTCAGTCTCGATAGCTTTATAAATGCATCCAAGAGCCCAGGAACGACGAAAGGCGCTTTGCATTCCCTCCGAATGTCCTTGATCACATCTTCAGTTTCAAGCCGCATCCTTCTCTCATTGTCCAGATCTTGCTCCAGCTTCTTTATCCGCCTTGCCAGGACTAAAATTGTTTCATCAGATGGTGATGTATAAAAAAGAAGTTTTGATGCTTACCGGTGTCGACATTTCCTACTCTCAAAGGATGAGGGATGTATGCTGCGTTGAGCTGCTTCAGTTCCGAGATGATGTCAGCATCTCGTACGGTATCAGCTGTGATTTGCCTGCGTATGTCGCAAGACTCTCTAGTCAATCGCTGAATCTTTGGTACGTCCGATACCTTTGGCCGCGAATTAGTGACAGCGGTAACCTCGAGCGGCCTTTGCGAAGATGGAATCGGAGTCGTGTTCGTCGTTTTCACTTCAGGAACCTGAACAGGGAACTGGCGTTGCGTCGGTTCTGGCAAGGATTGTGGAGCGGCGGAAAGAAGAGGTTGCAGCTATATTCAAAACATATGTATTAGGTTCAGAATCTAGCTTATTTGAAACATAGTTGAACCTGACCTCGCGTAACATCTCCTTTATTGGAGCAGGCCGATCTGGTAATGAAGTTGGCTATCTCGACTTGTCAGTTATTAGGGTTTTTTTGGATGCGAATGGGGAGGGGGGACCGAACCATTATTGTTTTCCCCGAGTCAGATGTTGGTGTTGTAGCTGGTGAAGACCATGAAGGAAGTGGCGAAACATAGGAAGGCCGATCTGGTAACGAGGTTGACTATCTCCACTTATCAGTTATTGGATTGTTGGATACGAATGGGGGGAGGGGGACGGAACCATTATTGTTTTCCCCAAGTCAGACCTTGGTGTCCTAGGCGGTGGATGCTTTGGAGGGAGTACCGAAACATGGTTAATATGGGAAGGTGGGACATGGCCCACCGCTTGGGGTGGTTGTTGACTCCGAAACGGACTTGAGCTTGAGGCTGATTCTGGTGGATTCGTTGCCTTTGATGCGGAAGATACATGGGATGAATGGGACGAAGTTGAACGAGGTAGCTTTTTAGACATGTTAAAGATGGCTTGTGATTCACACAAGACGAGGGATGGGGGACGAACCGTTCGTGTGGGAGGTGGTGGATCTGGAGGCAATGGAACATCCACAGGCTCGGTCTTTGGGATCTTGTGCGGCCGAAACGACTCCCTCACATCTTGCAAGAAAGCTTCTGCCTCGGCGTCTTTCGGTACAGTAGAGTCATGTCGTGTTTCAGTGATGGGCGGCGGCTTCGTGGACACTCGCACTCGATAACCATTATCCACAGACCTAGGCAATATTGTGGAAGAACCTTCCGACACTTCGGAGTTAGTGAAAGGGTTCGGTCGCTTCAAGTTCTTCCTTCCTTTGCCAACATCGGGATAACTAAAAGAAATGTGTCAAACATAGGCACTAATAACATACGAAACGAACAAAATCTTCTGACATCTCTTTGGCAACAATATTTGAACTAGGTGTTTCACTTGTATCAGAACACTGCACACGTTCATAGCCCGAGAAAATATGAAATACATCGAGAGGTTCGCCAGAAGAATTCCTAAAGCTTTCTGTTCATGAGGATTATTTGGCTTTATCTTGGTTATGATTTGCTTGTGAAGAATCTGAAAAAAATAAATGATGAGGTTACCGCCAGCTTCGAATATTAGTTCGAAACCGTAGCCACGTACACCATTCTTGGGAACAACTGGCCAGACACATGCGACACAGCCATAGGAGATAAACGTCGTATTTTCTCGTTTTGCATGTGGTAACTTGAGGGCGAGAAGGTCCTCTCTCAAGACAGCGTCAGAGGCTGATGTATATTTTGAAAAATACTGGGTTGCTTTGAGGCCTTCGTAACGGACGATGATCTTGAGTTCCAAGTTTCCACCACTTTTCCCCTGATACGACGACACTCCTCCCGACATGAGATTCTCTTTTTAGAGCTTGCAAAGCAAAGCGACGATGGCATGTATTAGGTGAAATGATGACATAAGTAATATTAATAAGTAATTAAAGTTTATCTGGATGGATATCTCCGGGTCCGTTTTATCTCTTTCTTCCATACAACATCCATCTTTCGCTTTTTTTTAAAAAAAAACATGTCTTGGCAAGGTGAGTTTCATCTCGATTGTTGGGTTTAGACCAATGTACTAAAAATTTGTCAGCTTACGTCGATACTAACTTGGTCGGAAGTGGCAGAGTATCCAAAGCGGCGATTTTGGGTCTTCAAGGAGGCGTCTGGGCGACATCACCTGGGTTTACGGTGAACATTTGAAGCCTTCCATTTATTTGCTTGTTATCTTCGGGGGATCTCACTCGAAATAATCTCTCAGCTCTCTACAGAAGAACAGGCCGCCATTGTGGACGCATTCACTCCCACTGGCGCTGCCAAGATTCAGGCAAGCGGAATCCGACTCGCGGGTCAAAAGTACTTCACACTTTCGGTGGGCGATCGCACGATGCAGGGAAAGAAAGGGGTCTGTAACCTTTTCCTTGGAATTTTCCATCCATTTAACCGAAAACAAAAAATTCACGCGATCGATATGTTTAGGTGGATGGCGTAGTGATTGTGAAGACCACGAAAGCTGTTCTTGTCGCCGAATATGTCTCCCCAATACAAGCGCCTGAAGCTACTATCATCGTTGAACCTCTCGCGGATTACCTCATCTCTTTGGGATACTAGAGGGGAAACAAAGTTCTTTTTTAAAGTCGTGAACAAAATATTCATATGTACCAACCCTTTATCCCATTGCTTTGCCAATCCATTTGCTATCTCAGAATCAAGGCTGACCTACTTTCACGGATCAATCAGACCTATTATTATTGAACACATATGACTACTTTACCTGACGATCCTTGTTGGGGATACCCTGTTTAACCAACCACACAGATATGAAGATACGACATTTTCTGCAACAGAAAAATGGGGTCCCATATGGAGTTCAGAGAATACTGACAAAACCGTTATTACAAAATAGACATCGATGTACTGCTTCCAAAAGTTCTTCAACCACCCATGCCTGAGCAATTGTCGGAAGTTCCTTGTGAGCCGAGGGTGGCAGGAAAGCCTTTCGGCTACACCCGACGCATGTACGGACCCATGACGTCGATAAAATAAACGTCGTCACCGAGCAACGTGCTAAAAGGTTATGTTACCTTTCACACAACGATCAAAGAGTAGAGACACACACCCCAACTATGCCCATTACCACAAACAGCCGTCGTTATATCTTGTAAGGGAACCTGTACACCACAAGCAGGGCAAATCTCATTCAACTGGCTTTCGATATCGAATGGGGGAGGTGAGTCTTCTATCAGAGGTCCTGTTCTTCCTACCAGACGACGTTCGACAAGGTTGGAAAGATATCTGCCTTCTTCAGTTAAATTGGGCGGAGATCCCGGGAGGAGGGATTGTACTACCATTCGAGAGACGAATGGCATTTCGTTGGCTATCAAAAGATCATGATGAGTGATGCTTCAGCATGTAAAGTCTAAAAAAGATACTTTACATGTGAGTGTCTTGACGACAGAGACGAGATGCCGAATGATCGTGCGTAAGACTCTATGAGAGATCGTGTTGAGAAGATCTTGTGCGATAAGACCACATTCCATTTGTTGTTTCTCGTTACTTGTCAATTTCTGAAAAAAAGAAAAAAGAGT
>Ga0193743_1001703_pt1 | contig 16074 bp, 16 predicted proteins | sample L2c2metaG_FD_143038 | JGI IMG/M metagenome (GOLD analysis project Ga0193743, IMG submission 143038) | Soil microbial communities from a riparian zone of the East river system, Colorado, United States - L2c2 | ecosystem: Environmental > Terrestrial > Soil > Riparian zone | place: USA: East River...
CCAACGGCTGCGCTCGGCGTCGAGCTGATCGAGGATCCAGGTGCGTGCCCCCGCCACGCCATCTCCCTCTCTTGTTTGACAGCGCGGAAACGCTCGCCTACCTACGGCGCGCTTTTCCGGCCGAAATGCGGCAAAACCCGCACATATCCAGAGCAATGACAGTCATTACCCGCTTCGCCCCCTCGCCGACCGGCTACCTGCATATCGGCGGCGCACGCACCGCGCTGTTCAACTGGCTGTTCGCCCGTCACCACGGCGGCAAGTACCTGCTGCGCATCGAGGACACCGACCGCGCGCGCTCGACCTCGCCCGCCATCGACGCCATCCTCGACGGGTTGTCGTGGCTCGGCCTGCCGTGGGACGGTGAGGTCACCTACCAGTTCGCGCGCGCGGCGCGGCACGCCGAGGTAGCGCACCAGATGCTGGCCATGGGCAAGGCCTATCACTGCTACGCCTCGCCCAAAGAACTCGAGGAGATGCGCAACGAGCAACGCCGCGCCGGCGTGCCGATGCGCTACGATGGCCGCTGGCGCGATCGCGATCCCAAGGACGCCCCGGCCGGTGTAGCGCCGGTCGTTCGCCTCAAGGCGCCGCAAAGCGGTCAGACCATCATCCAGGATGCCGTGCAGGGCGAGGTCAAGGTCGAGAACGCCGTTTTGGACGACATGATCCTGCTGCGCGCCGACGGCACGCCGACCTACATGCTGGCCGTCGTCGTCGACGATCACGACATCGGCGTCACGCACGTAATCCGCGGCGACGATCACCTGAACAACGCCTTCCGCCAGCTCCAGATCATCCACGCGATGGATTGGCCCGAGCCGGTCTATGCCCACATCCCGCTGATCCACGGACCCGACGGGGCCAAGCTCAGCAAGCGTCACGGCGCGCTGGGGGTCGACGCCTATCGCGACATGGGCTTCCTGCCGGCGGCGCTGCGTAACTACCTACTGCGGCTGGGCTGGGGCCATGGCGACGACGAGATCATCTCGACCGAGCAGGCGATCGAATGGTTCGACCTGCCGGGTGTCGGCCGCTCGGCCGCGCGCTTCGATCTGGCGAAGCTCACCAACCTCAATGCGCATTACCTCCGCGAGACGCCCGACGCAGAGCTTTTGGCCATGGTGCTGCCCGGCCTGGAAGCCAAGCTCGGCGGCAAGGTCGATCCGGTCGGCCTGGAGCGCCTGACGCGCGGCCTGGGCGGCGTGAAGCAGCGCTCGCGCACCTTGGTCGAGCTTCTGGACAGTCTCCTCTTCTATGCCCGAAGCGGCGCGCCGCCGATCGCCGACGACAAGGCGCGCGCCCAGCTCACGCCCGAGGCCAAGGCACTGCTCGCCAAGCTCGCCGTGGCGCTTGAGGCCGAAGCGGCCAACTGGAGCGAGAAGCAGGTCGAGGACGCGATCCGTCGCTTCGCCGAAGCGGACGGCGTAAAGCTCGGCCAGGTCGCCCAGCCGCTGCGCGTGGCGCTCAGCGGCTCGACCGTGTCGCCCGGCATCTTCGAAGTGCTGGCGATCCTGGGACCCGCCGAAACCAAAGCGAGATTGCTCGCCGCCAGCGGATAGAGTGGCGCGCACCCGGCCGCGCAGAATCCTGCGATGGGTTTGCGGGTCTGGACCTGGCTTCTGTCCCTCTCCGTCCTGTGGGGCGGCTCCTTCTTCTTCGCCAAGGTCGCGATCGGCGAGCTGGGACCGCTCACCGTGGTATTTGCACGCGTGGCCTTGGCGCGCTGGCGCTCGACGTCGTCCTGCTCGCGACCGGGACGAATCTATTCCGACGCGATGCACCATGGTCCGCCCACCTCGCCATGGGCTTGCTGAACAACGTGCTGCCCTTCAGCCTGATCTTCTGGGGCCAGACGCAGATCGCGTCGGGGCTGGCCTCGATCCTGAACGCCACGACACCCCTCTTCACCCTCCTCTTCGCCGGCGTGGCGCTGCTGATCGGCCCTGAACTGCTCGTCGGCGGCGCGAGCGTGTGGGGCGAGCTGGCTTGCCTGGGCGCGGCCATTTCCTATGCCTTCGCCGGCGTCTACGGCCGCCGCTTCAAGACGATGAAAATTGCGCCGATCGAAGCCGCTGCCGGGCAGGTCACTGCAAGTACCGTGTTGATTCTGCCGATCATGCTGGCCGTCGAGCAACCCTGGACGCTGCAGGCGTTGCCTTCGCCCACCGTCTGGGCAGCGCTCGGCGGCCTGGCAATGCTGTCGACGGCCCTCGCCTACGTGCTTTATTTCCGCATTCTGGCCGCCGCCGGCGCCACCAACCTGCTGCTCGTTACCTTCCTGATACCCGTCACGGCCATCCTGCTGGGCGCGGCTGGCCTGGGCGAACGGCTGGCGCCGCGCCACTTCGCCGGAATGGCCCTGATCGGGCTGGGCCTCGCCGCCATCGACGGCCGGATCGCGCGCCTGCTACGCCCCGCGAAATAGCGGTTTGGCTGCACAATTGCGCCTCCGGAGGCGGCTTGTTAGGGTGCCCTCGAACCCGCCAATTCGAGCCGAAAGAGTTCCCAAATGGCCAAGTCGACCGCCACGCTGACCGACAACGAAACCGGCAAATCCTACGATATGCCGATCATCCACGGCACCATCGGACCGCGTCTGGTCGATATCCGCAAGTTCTACGGCGACGCCGGGATGTTCACCTACGACCCGGGCTTCACCTCGACCGGCTCATGTGCCTCCAAGATCACCTACATCGACGGCGACGAAGGCGTCCTGCTCTATCGCGGCTACAACATCGCCGAGCTCGCCGAGCAGAGCGACTTCATGGAATGCAGCTACCTGCTGATGAAGGGCGAGCTGCCGAACAAGGCGCAGAAGGAAAAGTTCGTCAAGGACATCACGAACCACACGATGGTCCACGAGCAGCTCAGCCAGTTCTATCGCGGCTTCCGGCGCGACGCCCATCCGATGGCGGTGTGCTGCGGCGTCGTCGGTGCCCTCTCGGCGTTCTATCATGACTCGCTCGACATCCACGATCCGCATCAGCGCATGATCGCCTCCTACCGGCTGGTGGCCAAGATGCCGACCATCGCCGCCATGGCCTACAAGTACTCGATCGGGCAGCCCTTCATCTACCCGCGCAACGACCTCAGCTACTCGGCCAATTTCCTGCGCATGATGTTCTCGGTGCCGGCCGAGGAATACGAGATCAACCCGGTGCTCGAGAAGGCGGTCGACCGCATCCTGATGCTGCATGCCGACCACGAGCAGAATGCCTCGACCTCGACGGTCCGCCTCGCCGGCTCCTCGGGCGCCAACCCGTTCGCCTGTATCGCCGCCGGCATCGCCTCGCTGTGGGGCCCGAGCCACGGCGGCGCCAATGAGGCCGTGATCAACATGCTGAACGAGATCGGCGGCAAGCAGAACATCCCGGGCTTCCTGTCCCGCGTGAAGGACAAGCAGGACCATACCCGCCTGATGGGCTTCGGCCACCGCGTCTACAAGAACTACGATCCGCGCGCCAAGGTGATGCGCCAGACCTGCCACGAGGTGCTGACCTCACTCGGCATCGAGCACGATCCGCTGCTCGAATTGGCCATGGAAATGGAGCAGATCGCGCTCAAGGACGACTACTTCATCTCCAAGAAGCTCTATCCTAACGTCGACTTCTACTCGGGCATCATCTTCCGGGCGATCGGCATCCCGACCTCGATGTTCACTGTGCTGTTCGCTGTCGCGCGGACCGTCGGCTGGATCGCGCAGTGGAACGAGATGATCGAGGACCCCGACCAGAAGATCGGCCGCCCGCGCCAGCTCTACAACGGCCAGACCGAGCGACCCTACAAGCCGCTGCACATGAGAGCCTGAAAAAAAGCCCAAATTTAAGAGGATTAATTCGCTGCCCGGGGGGAAAGCGAGAGGACATGGCAAGAACGTCATATGGACCGCGCCTGGCAAAGACCTGGGCGGTCGCGCAAAAGCCGAGGCCGATGCCGCGGGTCGTGCGGCTCGGCCGGCCGGCGAACGACAATTTCCGCCGCCCAGGCTGGATGGTGCGGATGTTCGTCCTGGCGCTGGCGGCGACCTTTGCGCTGGTCGCCGTAGCCAACTGGCGGCTGATCCTGTAGCCGGCCCTACTTGTAGTCTGGCCTACTTGCGCTCGATCAGCTCGATCTTGTAGCCGTCGGGATCTTCGACGAAGGCGATCACCGTGGTGCCGTGCTGCACCGGACCTGCCGGCCGCGTAACCTTGCCGCCGGCCTTGGTGACTTGCTCGCACATGCCATAGACGTCGGGCACGCCGACGGCGAGATGGCCGAAGCCGGTGCCCAGCTCGTAGGGCTTCTCCTGCCCCCAGTTGAAGGTCAGCTCGACGGCGCAGTGCTCGCTCTCCTCGCCGTAGCCGACGAAGGCAAGCGTATACTTGCCGGCCGGCACCTCGCGCTTGCGCAGCAGCTTCATGCCCATCGGCCCGGTATAGAAGGCGAGCGACCTGTCGAGATCCTTCACCCGGATCATCGTGTGCAGCATGCGGTAGTTGGCGGCGGTGTCGGGCATCTCCCCCTCCTCTATGGTTGCTTGTCGCGGATCATGGCGGCGAAGGTCGCTTCCGCCGCGACCTTGCCCTCGACCATCGCCTTGCCGGAGAATTTCCAGACGTTGGCGCGGCTCTGCACCTTCTCGACATGCAATTCGAGGCGGTCGCCCGGCACCACCGGCCGGCGAAAGCGCACGCCGTCGATCGACATGAAATAGACCAGCTTACCCTCCGACTCCGCGCCGAAGGTGGCGACGACCAGCACCGCGGCGGTCTGCGCCATCGCCTCGACGATCAGCACGCCCGGCATCACCGGCTCCGACGGGAAATGGCCCTGAAAGAACGGCTCGTTGATGCTGACGTTCTTGATGCCGACGGCGCTGTGGTCGAGCTGCATGTCGACCACGCGATCGACCATGAGCATCGGATAGCGGTGGGGGATCATCTGGAGGATCCGCTTGATATCCACCGCTGTCGCCCCTGCCAGGCTGGTCTTGTCGGTTTGGATGTTCATGACAGCGACGTCCTCAGAAGCGCGTGCCGAAGCCGAAGCGGAAGTTCTCGGTCTTGTCCCACGGGTCCGCAACCAGCGGGAAGGCGTAGTCTATACGGATTGGACCGAATGGCGACATCCATTGGATGCCGAGGCCGGTCGACACGCGCATCGTATTGCTGGTGAGAACCGTGTTGCTGGACTGCGCCGGCCCGCCCAGGCCCCAAAGCGAACCGACGTCGACGAACGCCTTGCCGAGGATGCCGATCTCCTTGGGCAGGCCCAGCGGAAAGCTGAGCTCGGACGTACCGGTATAGAAATAGGTGCCGCCCAGCGCGTCGGTCGTGATCGAATCTCGCGGCCCGATGCCGCCGACCTGGAAGCCGCGCAACGTGTCGCCGCCGATGAAGAACAGGTTGTTCAGCCGCAGCGAGGATCCGTTGTAGGGGATCACCGCACCGATCGAGCCGCCGATCGAGGCCACGACATCCTCGAAGATGCTCTGGTAGTAAACGGCGTCGGCCGTGGTGCGGTAGTACTGCTCGGTGCCGATCAGGCCAGCCACCGCCTGGGTGTTGCGCAGCAACAGGCCCTTCGTCGTATTGACGCGCGTATCGCGGGTATCCCAGGCAATCGTCTCGGCAACTTCCGAGACCACCGACGTGCCGGCGTTCAACTGGACGATCTGCGAGGCAAAGGGCTGGACGTTGTAGATATCGGTCTGGCGCAGGGTGTAACGGACGGTTTGCCGCGTGTGCTCGGTATAGGCCCAGCCCGCACGCAGCGCGAAACCCAGGCTGCGATCGCTGTAGGAAGCGACCTGCTGGCGATCGTTCGACGTACGGAAGAGGTCGAAGCCTGCCGCCATGGGACGGTCGAGGAAATAGGGCTCGGTGAAGCTGAGGTCGATCAGGGTGCTCAAGGTGCCGAGCGACAGGCCGAGGCGAAGCTCTTGGCCCTTGCCCAGGAGGTTGCGTTCCTTGATCGAGATATCGCCCAGGATGCCCGACGTCGTCGAGTAGCCGGCGCCGAAGGAGATGTCGCCGGTACTCTGCTCGACCACCTGGACTTCGAGGTTGGTCTTGTCGGGCGACGACCCAGGGGCCGCCGACACGTCGACCTTCTCGAAGAAGCCCAGGTTGCGCAGGCGCTCCTGGCTGCGACGCACCTTGGCGGTGCTGAAGGCATCACCCTCGGCGAGGCGGAATTCCCGGCGGATCACCTTGTCGAGCGTGCGGGTGTTGCCCGAGATGTTGATGCGCTCGACGTAGACGCGTGGTCCTTCCTGGATGTCGAAGGTCACGTCGACCGTCTGGTTGTCCTTGTTGCGGCGGATGTTGGGCCGGACATCGACGAACGCGTAGCCGAGCGAGCCCACGAGGTCCGACAATGCGGTAACGGTTTTCTCGACCGCGCTCGCATCGTACCAGTCGCCTTCCGACATCGTCAGGTAGCTCTTCAGAACATCGACATCGAGCCCCTGGAAGCGCGTCGAGACGTCGACCTTGCCGAACTTGTAGCGCTCGCCCTCGTTGATCGTGAAGGTGATGAAGAAGCCCTGGCGGTTGGGCGCCAGCTCGGCGACGGCCGACACGACGCGGAAATCGGCGTAACCCTCGGTGAGGTAGAACTTGCGCAGCAGCTCGCGGTCGAGGTTGAGGCGGTCAGGATCGTAACGGTCGTCGGACGAGAGAAAGCGATACCAGGCGCTCTCGCTCGTGCGGATCTTGCCGCGCAGCGTGCCGTCGCTGAAATGCTCGTTGCCGACGAAGCTGATGCGCTGCACGCCCGTGACGTCACCTTCGTTGATCTCGAAGACGAGGTCGACGCGGCCCTGGTCGAGCTTGATGACCTTGGGATCGACCGAGGCGTTGTAGCGGCCGCCGCGGCGATAGATGGTCAGGATGCGCTCGACGTCCGATTGCACCCGCGCGCGCGTGAAGACCTGGCGCGGCTTCGACTGCACTTCGTCGCGCAGCTTGTCGTCCTCGATCTTGCTGTTACCTTCGAAGGCGACGCGGTTGATGATCGGGTTCTCGGTGACCTTCACCACCAGGGTCGAGCCCTGCATGTCGATCACGACGTCTGCGAAAAGTCCGGTCGCGAACAGCGCCTTCAGCGAGCGGTCGGCCGCCGCCGCATCGTAGGGTTGGCCTTCCTTGAGCTGGAGATAGGAGCGAATCGTCTCGGACTCGGCGCGGACGTTGCCCTGGATCTGAACGGCGGTGATCGTTCCTCCCGCCGGTGCAGCAGCACCGGCTCCGCCGCGCTGGGCATGGGCCGTCGCACCGAATGCGAGAACCGCGGCAATGGCCAGAACGGCCCAACGAAAAATCAAACTCACCCCCGGCACCTTCCAGACCTGCCGGCCAGTTTCAGGAACGCAACTTCATAGACCGGCATCAACGACTTAGCCACCCCTTCTTGTCCCCTGATGCGAACCCTGCTGCATCACGTCAACTCAGCGCAGCAGAAGTTTAATGTCGTTGAAAGTCGCGATCAGCGCCATGCCGATCACCAGGGCAAAACCGACCTTGAGGCCGAGCTCTTGCATCTTGAGGCTGAGCGGCTTGCCGCGCACGGCCTCGTAAAGATACATCGCGAGATGGCCGCCATCGAGCATCGGCACCGGAAGAAGATTGAAGACGCCGAGCACGATGGAAAGCGCGATGACGAGATTGAGGATTCCGGTCCAGCCGGCATACGACGCCTCGCCCGCCGCCTTGGCGATGCGGATCGGCCCGCCGAGTTCATCGACCGGACGCGTCGCCGTCAGGATCTGGGCCATCGACGTGTAGAACATCGACGTCATGCCCCACACATGGCGCACGCCCGCGCCCATGGCGCCGACCAGCCCGTGGTTGCGCAACTCGGTGACCCCGGCTGGACGGACGCGCAACCGGCCGACCATGTGCTCCTTGCCCGCGCAGTCGAGTGCCTTGTCGGCAACCGGCACCACGGTGGCCTCGTCGCGCTTGCCGTCACGATCGTACGTCACAGCCACCGGCTGGCCGGCGCGGCTGCCGATCAATTCCGGGATGTGCGAGAAGTAGTCGACCGGCTTGCCGTCGATTTCGAGTAGCAGGTCGCCGACCTTCAACCCCGCCGCCTCGGCCGGGCTGTTCGCCGTGAAGCCGCCGACGACCGGGCGGACAAGCTGGTCCATGCCGAGTTCGCCGAAGCGCAGCGTGTTGTTGTACTTGTCGGTACGCTCGCAGAACTGCGGGACGATCTCGGTGTTCAGCAGCTGGCCGCCGCGGCGGTACTCGACCGCCATCGGCTTGGCCCAGTAGAGGAACTGCGAATCCTGGATGTCCTCGTAACGATCGATGTGCCTGTCGCCCAGGTGCACGATCTCGTCGCCCGTGCGCAGGCCAGCCTTGGCTGCCGGCCCATCCGCCTGCACGGCAACCGTCGGCGGCGAATAGGGCTCGCCGGCGAAGAAGAACACGGCGGTCAGCAGGAGGAAGGCGAACACCAGGTTGGCCAGGGGACCGCCCAGGACGACGGCGGCGCGCGCATAGAGCGGCTGGTTGAAGAAGGCACGGCGCTGCTGGTCGGGCGACAGCGGCTCGGCCGATGGCGTGGCGCTCGTTGCATCGTTGTCGCCCAGGAACTTGACGTAGCCCCCCAGCGGGATGGCCGAGATCTTCCAGCGCGTGCCGCTGCGGTCGGTCCAGCCGAACAGTTCCGGACCGAAACCGATGGAAAACACCTCGGCGTGAATGCCGAACCGCCGCCCCACCCAGTAGTGGCCAAACTCATGCACGAACACGAGCAGCGTCAATACCAGGACGAAGTACGGCAGGTAGGTCGTGAACACGCTCATCAGGCCGTGCATGGTTCAGTACACCATGAAGTTCGTTGCGTTTCAATTAGTTAGAGAGTGACTCTGGACGGCCTCTTCAGCGCGCCGGCGTGCCTCCCGATCGGCCGCATGGACCTGTTGCACGGATTCGACCCGACCCGACAGTGTGCCGCTTGCCGCCAAAACATCCTCGACGATGCGAGCGATGTCGAGGAAGCCGATGCGTCGCGCCAGGAAAGCCGCGACGGCCACCTCGTTGGCCGCATTCAGCACGATCGGTGCAAACCCGCCCAGAACCAGAGCCTCTCGCGCCAGACGTAGCGAGGGAAAGCGGCCGGAATCGGGCCGTTCGAACGTCAGCGGGGAAAGATTGGTGAAATCCAGACGTTCGGCGGGTCCCTCGATACGCGACGGCCAACCGAGCGTGTGGCTGATCGGCACGCGCATGTCGGTCGTGCCGAGCTGAGCCAGCACCGAGCCGTCGCGATAGGCGACCATGGAATGAATGATCGATTGTGGATGAACGACGATCTCGACCTGATCGCCCGGCAGGTCGAACAACAGCTGCGCCTCGATGAGCTCCAGGCCCTTGTTCATCATGGTGGCCGAATCGATCGAGATCTTGGCGCCCATGTCCCAGTTGGGATGGGCGAGCGCCTGCTCGGGCGTGGCCTCGGCCATCTCGGCCAGCGACGCGTTGCGGAACGGGCCGCCCGAGGCCGTCAGGATCAGCCGGTCGATCGCGTGCCGGTGACGCGGCTCCAGCACCTGGAAGATCGCGTTGTGCTCCGAATCGACCGGCAGCAGGACGCCGCCCGCCACCTCGACCGCGTCCATCAGCAGCTGGCCGGCGCAGACCAGCGCCTCCTTGTTGGCGAGCGCCACCATGGCGCCGCGCCGCGCGGCGACAAGGGTCGATTCGAGGCCGGCGAAGCCCACGACCGCCGCCATCACCCATTCGGCCGGCCGTGTGGCCGCTTCGACGACCGCCGCGGGACCGGCCGCGACCTCGATCGAGGTGCCGACCAGGGCATCCTTCAGCGCCCGGTAGCGCTGCGGATTGGCGACGACAGCCAGGCGGGCGCGCAGGCGGCGCGCCTGCTCGGCCAGGGCTTCGACGGAATTGCCGGCGACCAGCGCTTCCACGCGATAGCTGTCCGGATCTCGGGCGATGAGGTCGACCGTGCTTTGCCCGACCGACCCGGTCGAACCCAGAATCGTCACGCCGCGCGGCCGATCGTGCGACGGGGCCGACCAGTTCGTCATTTCCATGGCCATCCTCCACCGACTGCCAATCGCACCAGCGCTACCACTACAAGAACGGCGACCAGCCCGTCGACACGGTCGAGCAAGCCGCCATGGCCCGGGATCAGGGTCCCGCTGTCCTTGACGCCGGCGCCGCGCTTGGCCGCCGATTCAAGCAGGTCGCCGATCTGGCCGACCACCGCCAGTCCGGCGCCGATCATGGCGAGCGGGATCGTCTCGCCCAGACTGAAAGCATAGCCTACTGCCGCGCTCGCCACCGCAGCCCAGGCCACGCCGCCGACCAATCCCGACCATGTCTTACTCGGACTGATGCGCGGGGCAAGCTTGGCGCCGCCAGCCGCCCGACCGACGACATAGGCGCCGGTGTCGGTCGCCCAGATGCAGAGCACGATCCAGACGATCGTCTCGCGCCCCAGGGCCGGCTGATGGCGCAGCCAGAGCAGCGCCACGACGGCGGCCAGGGCATAAAGGACGGCCAGGATGCGGATGAAGGGCCGGCCCTGCGTCAGCCGGATCCACTCCGACACCATCAGCGGTGCGGCGAGCGCCGCCACGAGATCTATCCAGGGGAAGCCGAACCAGATCGCCGCGAGCAGCAGCGGGCCCAGGATAGCGGCCGACAGGATTCGCAGAAGCAGGCCCCGATGCCGCTCGAGCCGCCCCACTGGGGCGTCAGCCGCCGACGCCGCCATAACGCCGCTCGCGCCGGCGGAACTCGGCGATCGCCTGTTCCAGGTGCTCCTTGCCGAAATCCGGCCACAGCGTGTCGACGAACACCAGCTCGGCGTAAGCACACTGCCACAGCATGAAATTGCTGATGCGCTGCTCGCCGCTGGTGCGGATCAGCAGGTCGGGGTCGGGCACGCCCGAGGTCAGCAACTCGCTTTCGAAGCAATCCTCGTCGATGCTATCGGCCGACAGCTCGCCGGCCGCGACCTGCCGGGCGAGGCTGCGGATGGCCTGCAGGATCTCGGCGCGCGCGCCGTAGTTGATGCAGATATTCACGTCGATGCGGCTGTTGCCGCGCGTCATGTTCTCGGCGTCGGAAATGTCGCGAACGATGTCGGACGCGAGCCCCTCGCGATCGCCGATGACGCGGAGCCGCGCGCCGTTTTTGCGCAACTCGTCGAGCTCGTTGCGCAGATAGTGGCGCAACAGGCCCATCAGGTCGTTCACTTCGTCGGCCGGCCGAGTCCAGTTTTCGGTCGAGAAGGCAAACAGCGTCAGCACCGGTATGCCGAGCTCGCCGGCGCCGCGCACGACCCTCCGCACCGCGTCGGCGCCGCGCCGGTGGCCGGCGACCCGCGGCAGGCCGCGCGCCTTCGCCCACCTTCCGTTGCCATCCATGATGATGGCAACGTGGTTGGGACCCGGTGTCGGATCCGCGTTGGCGGGCAGAGGCGCAGTCGACATCAGACGGTCTTGATCTCTTTTTCCTTGTTGGCCAGCACCTCATCGACCTGCTTGACGAAGCGGTCGGTGAGCTTCTGCACCTCGTCCGACTTCTGGCGATGCTCGTCCTGCGAGATCTTGTGGTCCTTCTCGGCCTTCTTCAGCGCTTCCATGCCGTCGCGCCGCACGTTGCGCACCGCGACGCGGCCGAGCTCGGCATATTTGTGCGCAAGCTTGGCAAGTTCGGCGCGCCGTTCGGTGGTGAGCTCGGGAATCGGGATGCGGATGATCTGGCCGTCGGGCGCCGGATTGAGGCCGAGACCGGCATCGCGGATCGCCTTGGCGGTCGCCACGACCAGGCCCTTGTCCCACACGTTGACCGTGAGCAGGCGCGGCTCCGGCGCACTCACCGTGCCGACCTGGTTGAGCTGCATGCGCTGGCCGTAAGCCTCGACCACGACCGGCTCGAGCAGATTGACCGAGGCGCGGCCGGTCCTGAGGCCACCCAGCTCCTTCTTGAGGGCGTCCATGGCGCCCATCATGCGCTTCTCGAGTTCCTTGGGATCCGCACTCATCTCAGCCCTCGTCCTTATCATGTATGATGGTAAAGGTTCCCTCCCCGCGCATCGTCGCCGCGAACGCGCCGGGCTTGTGGATATCGAACACGATGATCGGGATGCGATTCTCGCGGGCAAGCGAAATCGCCGAGGCGTCCATGACCTGGAGGTCGCGCGACAGCACGTCCATGTAGCCGAGCGAGTCGTAGCGCTTGGCGCTCTTGTCCTTGCGCGGGTCGGCCGAATAGACGCCATCGACCTGCGTGCCCTTGAGCATCGCGTCGACGCTCATCTCGGCGGCGCGCAGGGCCGCGGCGGTGTCGGTGGTGAAGAAAGGATTGCCGGTGCCGGCGGCGAAGATCACCACGCGGCCCTTCTCCATGTGGCGTGCCGCGCGACGGCGGATGTAGGGCTCGCACACGGTGGTCATGGGGATCGCCGACTGGACGCGGGTCTGCAGTCCCTGGCGTTCCAGCGCGCTTTGCATGGCCAATGAATTGATGACGGTGGCAAGCATGCCCATGTAGTCGCCGCTCGCCCGGTCCATGCCCGACGCGGCGGCCGAGACGCCGCGAAAGATGTTGCCGCCGCCGATCACCAGGCAGACCTGCACCCCCATGCCGTGCACGGCCGGATCGAGCCCGTATTCGCGATTCCCCATCAATCCCTCGCCCGAGAGCTTCAACAGGACGCGGCGATAACGGGGAGCCGACGGCATCAGATGCCTCTGAAGATGGTTTCTTGGGCGGTGCTGGCTTGCCGCCCGCGCGCCGGTGCCGGTTTCATACTACTTCTTGAGCTGAGCAGCCACCTCGGCTGCGAAATCCTCGGACTTCTTCTCGATGCCCTCGCCCAGTTCGAAGCGCAGGAAGCCCGCCAGCCGGACCGGTGCGCCGACCTGCGTGGCCGCCTCGTCGACGACCTTGGAGACGCGGCTCTTGCCGTCGATGACGAAGAGCTGTTCAAGCAGCACCACCTCCTGATGGAACTTGCGCAGGCCGCCCTCGACCATCTTGGCGATGATGTCGGCGGCCTTGCCGCTCTGCCCCGCCTTCTCGGCCAGCACGGCGCGCTCACGCTCGACTGCCGCCTTGTCGAGGTCGGCCACGGTGAGCGACTGCGGCTTGGCGGCGGCCACGTGCATGGCAAGCTGCTTGGCCAACGCCGCGAGCTTGGCCTTGTCGCCGGTCGATTCGAGCGCCACCAGGACGCCGATCTTGCCGAGGTCGGGCGCCACGGCATTGTGCATGTAGGCGGCCACGACGCCGTCGGAAACCGAGAGCGACGCGGCGCGGCGCAGCGACATGTTCTCGCCGATGGTGGCGATCATGTTGGTGAGCTCGCCCTGCACGTCGCGCCCGCTGTCCGGAAACGGCGCGGCGGCGATCCTGGTCATGTCGGCTGCGGTGTCGAGCGCAATGCGGGCCGTCGTGGCCACGAACTTCTGGAAGATCTCGTTGCGGCCAACGAAGTCAGTCTCGGCGTTGACCTCGACGACGGCGCCGCGGTTGCCGGTCGCAGCCACGCCGACCAAACCTTCGGCCGCGATGCGGCCGGCCTTCTTAGCGGCGGCGGACAGACCCTTGGTGCGCAGCCAGTCGACCGCCTTCTCGAGGTCGCCCTGGACCTCGCCCAGCGCCTTCTTGCAATCCATCATGCCCGCGCCGGTCTTCTCGCGCAGTTCCTTGACCAGGGAAGCGGTGATCTCAGCCATCTCTTGCTCCGTTCGTGCAACCCATCAGGTGCAATTGGGGCCGATCTTCCGACCGGCCCCGTTCAATCCTCGAAGAGTGCGGGCCGGCTACTCGGCCGGCGCCGCCTCGGCTCCAGCGCCGTCGGCTGCTGGCGGAACTTCCTCGACCGGCGGCTCGCCGAGCTCGCCCACGTCGCCACCCGAAGCCGCGATCTCGGCCCGAATGCCGTCGAGCACGGCGCCCGACAACAGCTCGCAGTAGAGCGACACGGCGCGGATGGCGTCGTCGTTGCCCGGGATCGGATAGTCGATGCCGTCCGGATCCGAGTTGCTGTCGAGGATCGCAACGATCGGGATGCCGCGCTTGCGCGCCTCGAGGACCGCGATGGCCTCCTTGTTGGTGTCGATGATGAACAGCATGTCGGGCGTGCCGCCCATCTCCTTGATGCCGCCCAGCGAGCGTTCGAGCTTGTCGCGCTCGCGCGTGAGGTCGAGCTGCTCCTTCTTGGTGAGACCCAGGACGTCGCCCTTGAGGCGATCGTCGAGCTCGCGCAGGCGCTTGATCGAGGCAGAGATGGTCTGCCAGTTGGTGATCATGCCGCCCAGCCAGCGGTGATTCACATAGTACTGGCCGCAACGCTTGGCGGCGTCGGCGATGCGTTCCGCAGCAGCCGCCTTGGTGCCGACGAACAGCACACGGCCGCCGTTGGACACGACCTGGCGGACCTGCAGCAGCGCCTGCTCGAGCAGCGGCACGGTCTTGGTGAGATCGATGATATGGACCCCGTTGCGCACCCCGAACAGGTACGGTTTCATCTTGGGGTTCCAACGCCGGGTGTGGTGACCGAAATGGACACCCGCTTCCAGCAACTGACGCATCGTGAATGTCGGCATAGCCATGCCGTATCTCCTTTTCCGGTTGGGCCTCCGCGGGCGTCGTCCTCCTTCGCTCAAGAGCTTCGGAGGACACCGGAGCGAGCGGACGGGATGTCTCCCCGTCGACCGCAAACCCGCGTGCGAAGTGGGCGTGGTTCTAAAGGCTTCGCCCCGAGATTGCAAGGGCCAATAAAATCAATGGTTTAGGGCAGCAGTTTGGCGATTTCCTCGGCCAATTTGAGGAGCGACAGGGGTGCGCTGCCCTCGGCCTTGTTGTTGGCCGTGATCCAGACCCTCTGCTTGGCCTTGAAGGCGTCGGCCGCCATGCGAGCCAGGATGCGCCGCGTTTCGCTGTCCTCATCGACCAGCCTGTCGAACGGTTCATAACGCTGCTTGGCCACCTGGTAGAGGAAGCCGCGGTGCAGGTTCCAGCGCACCACGAGCGGCCCGGGCGTGTCGACATCGAGCGCCTTGAGCGCCACCTCCTGGCGCTCGACCTCCGGCATGCGGTCATGCAAGCCGACGCAGTAGCGTACGCCGGCACCGCCCAGCATCTTCATCAGGCGCGGCGTGAGCAGCTCTGAATTGCGCAGCTCCAGGGCATAGAGCGGCCGATGCTTGCCGAGCTCCCGCGGCAGGGCGGCGAAGAACGCGGCCAGGCGCTCGATGAGCGTGGCGCCCTCTTCGACCAGTCCGCGCGGCAGCGGCGAGACCTGGAAGACCAAGGGGCCCGCCTTGGCGCCAAGGCCTTCGAGGCAGGGTACGACGAACTCGCGGGCGGCAATGGCGGCGTCGAGGAAGTGGGGATTGGCCACCTTCCCTCTGCCCTCCTCGTCGCGCATCACCGCATCGCAAACCAGCGCCGGCGCCTTCACAACGAAACTGAAATGATCCGGCACCTGATGGGCATAGCGCTGGTATTCGATCACGGTGAGCGGCGCGTAGAACGTGCGATCGAGACTGACGGTGCGCAGCAAGGGGATCTCGGCATAGGCCGCCAGGCCCTTGCGGCTCAACGCCGGCTGCGGGTGAACGCCGTCGTAGACCAGGCCGCGCCAGCCGGGAAAGAACCATGACGACGTGCCGAGCCTGACATCGGGCGGTAGCACCGGCGCCTGCAGCAAAGGCGAATCCGAGGCCGGTCTGACTTCACCCGCCGCCGCCGCTCGCCGCTTCGGCGGAGCTGGTTGTTCGAACAGTTCTGGCTGGCGGCTCAAATCTCCTCCACCTGGGCGATCCCCGGCAGGCCGCCGATGGCGTCGCGCAGGCCGCCCGCAATGGAATAGGTGCCGGGCAAGGTGACCTCGGCTTCGGCGTCATCCGGCATGGGCACGACCAGCGTGACGCGGCCGCGACCCCGCTTGCCCTCCAGCGTCTTGCGCAAGGCCTCCAACGCCGCAGGGTCGGACAGCACGATGCGCAAGCCGGCCGCGGCGTTGGCCACGGCATCGTCGAGCTTCTCGACCGACTGAGCGGTGAGCTTCACCTGCTCGCCGTCGAGACGGCCA
>Ga0193743_1001704_pt1 | contig 16071 bp, 5 predicted proteins | sample L2c2metaG_FD_143038 | JGI IMG/M metagenome (GOLD analysis project Ga0193743, IMG submission 143038) | Soil microbial communities from a riparian zone of the East river system, Colorado, United States - L2c2 | ecosystem: Environmental > Terrestrial > Soil > Riparian zone | place: USA: East River...
TTCGGAGATAAGTACCTCGAACAACGGCCACTGATCCGCTCGTAAAACCCTATAGGAAAGATCGTGACGGGCTTTATCGAGCGCCTGAGATCTCTCGTCGACTGAACAGCTGCGGAGGTCGGTCCGCACGAAGTGGTATTCAGGAACATGCTCTAGAACGCGTTGCTGCCCATCAGCGTCGACAACCATTCGCAACATATCGTGGCGCTGGATCAGCGCGTTCCATGCTTGCTCAAAGCGACTCAGATCGAATTCGTCGGAGCTCTTGTCCCATTCGAACAGGACGTGGCAAGCCACTCCGCCGTAGTCTAATAGGTCCGTGCGCCCCAACCAGTACGCATGTTGGATTGGTGTAAGGGGGAAGGGGTCAAACCTGTGATCCTCATCATGAACAGGCTGCAAGATGTCAGGAGGTTGGGACGCGGTTGATAGTCTCTCTGTGATCAACCGGGCGATTGCTGAGATCGTCAGGTCGCGATACGCACTCTCAGTGTCGATGCGGACCCCAAAATGCTGACGAATTTCGCTACTTAGCTCAAGGAAAAGAAGGGAGTCCAGTCCTACCTGGAGTAAATCGTCCTCCGGTGTTAACGTGGAAACATCGTCAAGTCGAAGTTGTTCTGCTACGCGTGCAGTCATCCATTTGACGACATCGTCATGGTTTCTTCCTGTGCCGGCGCCCACTTTCTGAGGTTCGGTTAGGGTGACCATGATCGAACCAGGCATCGAGCGGGCTGTTGTTGATTGCGGAATGCCAGAGCTGGGCGATTCGAGATGTGTTCTAGCTGGTTCTTCGAGTCTCATCGCTAACCGATACGGTGAACCGAGCATAATCGCTTGTTCGAGATGCCATAGGCCTTCTGCAGTCGAGAGTGTAGACATCCCTGCCTCAGCGAGTCTTTTACGGAGTACGGGATCGGATGCCCGTCCAGCCTCCCCCCATGCACCCCATGCGATCGAGATTGTTGTGAGATCAGATCTTCGGCCAGTGTCCGATGACGCAGACGCGAGCCCATCCAGATAGCCACACGCAAAGGCGTGAGCGGATTGCCCACGCGCACCGAGAGCTGCTGCGGCGGACGAGTATAGCAACAGGTAGCGTGCCCCGTGCTCCCTCAACCAGTTCTGCAGGAATGCGGCTGCCCCAGCTTTGACCGAAAACACTGGTCTCAGTCGGTCAGCGGTAAATGTGTTGTGTGGGGCATCATCGAGAATGCCTGCCGCATGGATTGCACCCGCTACGCCCCCGTCCCTGTGGAGTGCTTCGAGGCATTCGCTCATCGTGGTGAGGTCCGATACATCACATTCGAACCATTCGACGTTGCATCCAAAATTCTGGTGGAGTTGATGGAAGAACACTCCCTGGTTGGAATGAGAGCGCGGCGCAAGAATCGCGATCTTCCGCGCTCCCTGTTGAGCCAGCCAGGTTATGCTGATGCGTCCGAGCCCTCCCAAGCCACCTGTGATCACGTGCCAGCCTCGGTTGGCGAGCATGCCGGGGGGAGGTGGTGCTACTTCCAGTTCTTTGGGTATCAGTTGTTGAACGTAGACGATGCCATTTCTGACGGCTGCCCAGTCCAGATTGGAAGGAATAGCGCTGAGGCAACGCGGAATGACGTCCCAATCTGGAACAATGCCTAGATCAACCATTGATATGGAGCGATTGGTATCCTCGGATGCTGCGACGCGAAGGAGTCCCCATATGGCGCGATGCGCTGGCGATACGACATCGTTCGGCCAGATGGGCCATGCACATTGCGTGATGAAGATTAAAGGTCTTCGCCGCTCATCGGCTAACGCGTCGAATACGTTTTGGGCCAGTGTTATGGGATCTGTGTCGGACAGAATGATGACCCGCGTGGGCGCATCTGGAGCTAACTCAAGTCCGGCCTTTGCTAGATGTTCCCTCACTTCGGGAGGTCCCTCGACTGCATAAGCGGAACCGTTGTTTTTCGCGTCGATCACCGCCGGCTTCCAGCTCCACGCATAGTGGGTCTCCGGAGCTGCTTGCGGCAATGGAAGGGAATCGGAGTTTATCGTCTCAATCGACCCTCCACGTGCAAAAGTACGCCATCTTCGATCTTTGTCACGGTAAGCGATATCAACTCGGGCGTCTCCAAATCCGCCGGCAATCCAGCGCAAGCGCACGTCGGACAGGGTCTCGGGCATTTCATCCACCGATATGGGACAGGTGAGATAACTCTCGTTCCCGTGACGACTCATCATCTCGGAACATGCTTGGCGAACGCGTTCTGTGAGGAGGTCAGCTTTGACCTGGCAGTCCGACCAGTCTGCTAGGTAAGTCTCGCCCCCGTCTATATAACGGCCAAGGACTGCACCAACATCTACGAGCAACGATGCGGAGGAGGCAACCGCCACTGGCTGCTGTGGAACCGCGGCAACCACAATATGCTCACCAAGCGAGGCTGTTTCGAACTCGTCCCCCGGCAGCCAGTGGACGGTCTCAAATCCCGCTTCTTTACAATGCTGCTTCCATAGATCAATGGAAAGGAATAGCTCTCCGTGGCGAGCTTCCACATCATGTAACGGGGCGATCAGGGAACCGAAGACGAAGTCGAAGAGACGCACGGGCTGCGTAATCTCACGCATTAGCAGCCTTCCGCCTTGCTTGAGAAGAGAGTGTAGGGTCTCCAGCGTACGCCCGATGTGCTGTGTGGCATGAATTACATTGGCGGCTACGATGACGTCGTAGCTTCCTTTCGCGAAGCCCTGCGCCGTGAGGTCTTTTTGAAGATCGAACTCGCGATAATGCACGAACGGATAATCCTTGAACTTCTCCTCGGCGCGTCTCGTGAAGATTGGCGAGATATCCGTGAAGTGATACTCAGCTCCCGGAAGGGTGACCAATTCCGGCAGCAGGCATGCCGTCGTTGCCCCCGTTCCCCCACCTACTTCTAAGATTCGACGCGACGTCAACGGAACGGCTTTGATCAGTCCTCCGAGAACTCCTGCTGCTATCTGATTGAAGTAGCGGCCAGTGCTGAAATCACGATAGATTACCTCAACACCCTCCGAGCGCCCGGCAGGAAACAGAATCGTCAGCGGTTCGACACGACCGGTGAGAATCTCGTAGAGGTGCTCACCAGCCTTTGCGACGATCTCCGGAATAACATCAAGCCCTTCGCTGTTGTTTCTAAGCCCTTCAATCAGAGCAGGCAACTGACTGTGAGGTATCGAACGCACCCTCCTGTACCGGTCATCGGTCCGTTCGTAGTACCCGTCCGCCACGCAAGCATTCAAGAGCCGGACAAGAAGTTGCCGATACCGCGGCAGTATTCGACCACCTCGAAGAATGTCCAGCGAATCGACACCTTGAACAATTGTGTCTCCGACGCAGCTCTGAACCAGCTTATCGACGTAGATATTGTGCAGAGTCGTGATCGTTTCGGCAAAGTCTTGGAGGTGTTTCAGATCAAGCATCGATGCGGCTGATGCCGCAACGCGTCCCCCCTCGATGATGCCGTGGTCGAGTGTTGGAGGTAATACCTTTGAGAGAGCTACGGTATCCGGCTCCAACCAGAACCTCTGTTCATCAAAAGAATAGAGAGGTGCATGGACGCGACGGCCTGGGGTATCGAGGAGTTGTTTCCATGGCAGATCGATTCCTGCCGCAAACATGCGCACCGCCGTTTGTTGGAGCGTTGAGGATTCAGGCTGCGAACGACGGGCCACCGGTATCCAATGAACAGAAGCCTTCGCATCACGCTCACCAATGTCGGTGAGGTTGGCGTCTGGGCCAAGCTCGAGACAGATTCCAACTCCCTCCGCCAAGACACGTTGGATTGCTTCCCGATACCGTACCGGCCTCCGGAGGTGATTGCACCAGAAATCAGTGCTGTTCAGCGTCTCCGTGTCCACCGCTTCTGCATGGAACGAAGAGATCATTACGGTTTGGCCTATAGTTGCTCGTACAGCATTCGTATAGGCCCGGTATGTCTCTAAAATCGGCTCCACAAGAGAAGAGTGGGCAGCGCAAGACACGGGTAGCGCACGCGTCCTGATGCGGGCTTCGCGTAGGACCTTTCCAAATGAAGTTATGTTGCCTTTCGCTCCAGAGAAGACCAGATGTCGGGGGCCATTTAGCACCGCAACCTCAACGCCATGTTCTTCCGCCAGAACGGATAAAGTGCTTTCGTCTCCGACTGCTGCGAGCATCGCTCCGTCCTCGCAACCATAAAGGAGGCGGCTACCCTCAATTGCGAGAGCCATCATCTGTTCGTCGGTGTAGAGACCGGCCACCGCTGCCGCTGCGTACTCTCCGAGCGAATGGCCGATAACGACATCGGGCCGCAGGCCGAGCGAACGCCAGTGCGCCGCCATTGCAATCTCATACGCGACGATTACCGGAAGCGCATGATCAATTTGATCCAGAAGGCTTGTGTGGCCACCGAACATGATTTCGGTGAGTGGCGCTAACAGTCGTCCGTTGCAGGCATCGTTGCACCGCTCGATTGCGGTTGCGAAGGCATCCGATTTGCCGTAGAGCTCCTGTCCCATGCCCGCCCATTGGGAGCCGACGCCGGTAAAGAGCCAGGCCATCTTGCCGGAGGATGATGGCGTTCCGTAATGCAACAGGGGATCGGTACTTCCGTCAGCGAATGCACGAAGAGAAGCAGGCGTCTCTTCAGAGAGGGCGGTGCAGAGTCGGTATGGCAGATCCAACCGTCGCCCGACGAGGGCGGTATGGGCGAGATCCTGAGGATTCGAGGTCTTCCACGCTTTCGCGTATTCTCCTGCGGTCCGGCGTAACGACGCTTCGCTGCCAGCGCTCAAGAGCAGGGCGCCTGTGAGTGGGGTGTCTCCATGCAAATTATTGCTGAGGGATAGTGATGTCGGCAAGGATTGAACGATAGCGTGACAATTTGTACCTCCAATCCCAAAGGAAGATACACCTGCAGTGCGCACCGGCTGGGACCATCGTTCCGCTCGGCTTGGCGCGTAGAAGCAGCTTTTCTCGATCTCGAGAAGCGGATTCGGCCGGCTAAAGTTGACCGCTGGGGGGATCGTGCCGCATTGGACGGCGAGTACTGCCTTGATGAGACTCGCAATGCCCGCAGCGGTATCCAAATGTCCGATACTGGCTTTGACTGACCCAATCGCACAGCGACCTATGCTCGAAGGACGGTCCTCGAACACGCTTCGGAGTGCTGCGAACTCGATCGGATCGCCCAGCGAAGTTGCTGTCCCGTGCGCCTCGATCATACCGATGTCACTGCTGGAAACATCGGCGATCGTCATTGCCTCAAGGATGACTTGCCTTTGCCCCGAGGCAGACGGTGCGGTGAAGCCTACCTTCTGATCACCATCATTATTGACCGCACTCCCTCTGATGACCGCAAGTATCGGGTCCCCATCAGCCAAAGCATCTTCAAGACGCCGGAGAGCCACGACGCCGACACCGTTACCACCGAACGTTCCATCGGCCTCGGCGTCGAAGGGGCGACAACTTCCGTCAGAGGAAAAGATCATTCCCGGCTGGTGACGATAACCGGTGTGTTGCGGAAATGAAATGCCGACTCCGCCTGCGACCGCCATTGAGCATTCGCCAGAACGGAGGCTCTCGCAGGCGAGGTGAACTGCGACGAGCGAGCTCGAACAGGCTGTCTGCACCGTGAGGGCCGGTCCGGTGAGGTTTAGTTTGTAGGCAGCACGAGTGGCCAGGTAGTCTTTATCGTTTCCTAAAAGCGCCTGCATACCGCGGGCCCGCGCAATCTCGGAGGTCTGGATTCGCTCCCGACTTGCGTATGTGCTCATTCGTGCTGAGCCAAATACCCCGGTCTTGTGTGGAACTTGTTTAGGAGCGTAGCCTGCATGCTCCAACACATGCCAAACCGATTGGAGAAAGACCCTTTGTTGCGGATCAAGCGTTTCGGCCTCTTGTCTTGAGTATCCGAATATCGCTGCGTCAAAAAGGTCTGCACCATCGAGAGGAGCTGATACGTTGACAAAGTTCGGTGAATCGATCGTCGCTTCGTCAACGCCCGCGTCGAGGAGCTCCTGGCGGGGTAACCGCCGGCTACATTCTTTACCATCAATCAGGTTTCGCCAAAAGGCATCGCAGTCGGACGCCGAAGGAAATCTGCATACCATTCCAATCACGGCAATGGGCTCACAGTTCGGATAATGCTGGGACAACTGGTTCATTTACCCTTCCATCGGTTGTTTCGGATCTGCTAGGGCTGTGGAGCGGTGAATGTTTCTTGTGGAGATTGGAGACGCTCGCTATCGAGCATCAATCTTCTATCTGGACGGCAAGGGAGCCTCTACGAAGGCGTCTTTCAGATCGCTGTTCCAGGAGGGTGCGTCGTTTTGAATCCGTTGCAGGAGGTAGGGTAGGTCGGGATCCACTCAACCGTTCGGCGAGGGCGACAGGAGAAGGACAGGTGAACAGGTCGATAACGGCCAGGTTTGGATATCCTGCTTGCGTCAGACGGACGTGCAGACGGACGAGATCGAGTGAGGATGCTCCTGCTTCGAAGAAGTTCTGACGAGCAGTGATCGGTTTGACTTCGTATTCGAAGAGCCGACAGATATGTTCGACGACATCGGATGAATCTTCTGGCGAGTGTTTTTGCCCTATGGGTGCAACTGGTAGCTCAACCTGGTCCTTTCGTTGGGATCTGGGAAGAAGCTCATCGAGACGCATCTCCCAGGTCGAATCGTCTGTGCTGAGACGAGACAGGAGAGATGTGTATTGGCCGAACATGGCCCCCAAAACCTCAGACTCAAAGAGTTCTGTGACTGCGTCCCAGTTGAGGACAAGTTCTCCATCCGATTCGTAGACTTGATGGTCTAGCCACACCTGCGGCGTCTGCGAAATGCCCCATACTGGCTTGAGCCATGATGAGCGGGAGAGAAGACCCAAGCCGCGTTCGTATCCCAGAGCGCTGGTGAAGACGACCGGGAATTGAGTTGGAACGCCACGCTCCTTTGTAAGGCGACGCATGATTTGAATGGCGGAGACATCCCGATGGTTCATGTCTTGCTGTAAACGTTGCTGGAGAGAGGAGGCGCTTGCCGCCCAGGTCTCATCAGGCCGCCACGCCAAGACAAAGAGAGATGTAAAATCGCCGACGACACGGTCGATATGGGGATGTACCGGTTTTCGGTCAAAGAAAGTGACATTGAGGCTGAGATCCGGTCGTGCGCTCCATGCCGATAGGACAGATGCATACGCCGCGAGTAGCAGGGCCGATGGGGTCAGTTGGATCGCGTTGGCTCGGCCACGGAGCGACGACCACATAGGAGAAGAAATGCGGTGATCCAATCGGATGAACCGCGGACTGCGAACGTCGTTCGGGTCACAACGAAGGGGTAGTTGCGGACCGGGGGGAAGATCTGCAAGCCTACGTTGCCAATAGGCTGTCGACGGGGCGGATTCCGGTTTGTCCACTTGATTTACGAGGTAGTCCCTGAAACCGATCTCAATCGGAGGTAGCTCTACGCCCGGATCGAGATAGATCTTGGTCAGTTCGTCCATCACGATCTGCATGCTCATGCCATCGAGCAGAAGGTTATCCAGCCCGACGAAGACGCGGGACGTCGGACTTTTATCCTGCGCGATTTCAACGCTGAATACGGGCCATATCGCAGGATCAAGAACTTTGTGAGCTAAGCGATCACGAATGGCATCGCCGTCGGAAGAGTAGACCTCCGCCAGATAATGAGTCTTTATTGAAAACCTGTCGACGTCCCTGAGTACCAGCTGCTTTCCGTTTCGAACGACTGCGCGGAGCATGTCATGCCTTGCAATCAGTTGGTTCCACGATGCTTCGAAGTGCCGGAGGTCAAGGTTTTGAACGGCAAACTCCATAAAGAAGTGGGAGCCGACACCTCCTAACGCAAACGCTGAGCTTCTGCCGACGAGGTACGCCTGCTGTACTTCTGTCAGCGGGAATGGCTCATATCTCGAGTCCTGGTCGTGAGCCAGTGCTTCACCCTGGTCCGGAGCACCCACTTGCAAGGTGGTAGCAAACGCAGACAGATTAGGGTACGCGAATAGATCAGACAGCTGGGAGACATACCCTTCACAGCTCAACGCGCCGATCAGCCTTGTGGCCAGGAGGCTGTCACCGCCTAGCTCGAAGAAACCTGCGTTGCGATGCGGAGGGGAGACGCCCAGCAAGGCACCCCAGAGCCGAAAGAGAACCTCTTCTTTCGGCGTTCGGGGACCCTCGATCGCCGCTGGGTCGGCGTGAGACTCAATGGCCAGATATCCTGCTAGCGTTTTATGGTCGATCTTCCCGTTTGTGTTGAGTGGCATCGTCTCCAGGAAGTAACACCGCTGGGGCAGCATATACGCCGGCAGCTTGCTTGCCAGCGCGGCCCGCAGCTCGTTTGGATCTTGAACCGCTACAGAGCGGTCTGCGCGCATGACGAACCTATTGAGAGCTCCCATGGAGTCAGCGATATCGCAGCCGAGTGATCTGGTATCGAACAGGCGGACCCACGAAGTTTTGTCCTGCAAACGATCGGCAGGGCGGCTTGCTTCTGCCGCAAAGAGATCGACGCTTACGAGTGTCAACGCGGGTGCAGCGGCAAGTTCGTGGACGAGGAGCATAGCGCCGGGAGCCGCGAGTGCCAGCATATCGGCCAGTGCGTTGTCGGGAGACGGTACGCGATGGAGACAGTTATTGGCCCACACAACATCCGCCTGGTGCCGATGCTCGCGCAGGACTGTGGCGTCCCATCGACGTGCGGAGACATTCTTTCGACCCTGAAAACGTGATCGTGAGCGCAAAACCATCTCGGCCGACTCATCCAAGAGTGTGCAGTGCAGCTTGTTTGGATCAACACGCTCAAGAAGTTGTGCCGCAGCGAGACCGCTACGTGAGCCTATCTCGAAGAGCTTCACCGGGCGCTTCAGAGTTGCAGATAGGCGCGTGATGGCGTCGGCGAGCGATTCGAGGAAGGCCTGAGCCCCGGGAAGCCGAAGCTGAAGTGCCTCAGGCGACCAGAAGGAGTGATCGAAAAGCGTCTCCACGGGGCGCTGGCCACGAACGATGCTCGATAACGTCGTATGGTGACTCAGAAGGGCTTCGTGGACCGGGTAAAGGTCGTCCGTGACTGCGGGCGTCCATGCAGCCCTGTCATATTCCGGGCCTCGCTGATAGCGTAGTTCCGTGTCGCGATGGAGTATCTCGTGAGATTCGAGAAGATCAAGCCATCGATTCGTCAGAACTCTATGGACAGGTGCCACATGGTATTGCTCCATGCACATCTGCAAGCTCATTGGGCGAAGGAAATCGATTCCTTCAAGGACCAGGTGTTGGCGCAGGAAGTCGCACACCAGACGCTCTGCATGGATCTGTGGAACGGGACCGGGAGCATCAGCACTATCTTCCGAATCGAAGACCGACTTGAAGTTTTTTGGCAGAGCAGGATCTGCTGTAGCAGTTCGAGTAAACGCGTCCCCTCCTGAGACGACGAAACACGCCAACGATTTGTCGCGATCGCCGATTGCGATCGTCACTGCGGAGCTGATCCCTTCAAGGCTATTGAGTGCGGCATCGATCTCGCCGAGTTCAATCCGATATCCGCCGACCTTTACCTGTCTATCTCGCCTCCCAAGAAACTCGAGGGTTCCGTCAGGCCAGTAGCATCCGAGATCACCGGTGCGATACCATCGCCCGCCATGGTGTTCGACAAACTGTTGCCGTGTCCGCAATTCATCGTTGTGATAGCCGAGTGCTACACCGGTGCCGCCGATCCATAGTTCTCCTGGGCACCAGTCTGGACAGTCGTGCCACAGATCATCCACAACTCGAAATTGCTGGTTCAAAAGCGGGTAGCCATAAGGGATGGATCGCCACTCCGCCTGAACTTCGTCGACCTCAAAGAAGTTCGACCAGATTGCGGCCTCGGTTGCTCCCCCCATCGCCATAAGCAATCCGTCCTTCCGAAATGCTCGATAGCGACTGGGGAGACTAAGACCGATCCAATCACCGGAGAGCATGACGACCCGCAAGCTCGAAGGACTTGATAGGCCAAACCCCTCGCTGTAAGTCAGCAACATATCGAACAGGGCCGGTACTGAGTTCCAGACCGTGACGTGGTGGCGTTGAATGAGATTGCACCATGTCTCAGGGTCGCGTCGCTGTGCTTCATTCAACAAGACAAGCGCTCCCCCCGCCCCGAGGACACCGAATATGTCGTACACCGACAGATCGAAATGGAGGGCCGAAAGCGCAAGGGTGCGATCTGTGTTACAAATCCCATATCGCCGTGTGACATCAAGGCATGTGTTCAGTGCACCTTCGTGGGAAATCACCACGCCCTTTGGTACGCCAGTTGATCCGGACGTATAGATCACATAGGCTGCCTGCTGGTTGGAGACGGTAACGCCATCCGCCAGAGGTACCGAACACATCGTCATCTCCTGCCAGCAGACAAGCGGTCTTTGAGATGTCGGATCATGTTGATCTCGTTCCGTGGCGCACACAATGACGGCAGAAATCCCGGCATTTTCGTAGATATGCTCGCGGCGCTGAGTGGGCTGCTCCAATGACACCGGCACATAGATAGCACCTGTGTACAGAATGCCTAACACGGAGATAATCTGACCGATGCCGCGAGCCATACTAACCGCGACAAGATCGCCAGGCTTGACCTGGGACTTTTGAAGGGAACATGCGAGCCGCCTAGCCAGGGTGCTCAAATCTTCATAGGAGAGATTGCGCTCAGCATCAATGATTGCGACAGCGTTTGGCGTCGATTCTGCCTGCCGAAAGAAGTCGTGGTGCAAGAGGCCGGTTGGGATGGGTCCGTGTGTGTCGTTCACGTCCCTGCGTATGGCTCTTTGATCCGTTGGCATCAGATCAGGTAGTGGTGCATACCACGCATGCGAATTGTCGGCTAGAAAACGCACTAACTCGACATAGGCATGAAAGAGGGTGTCGATCAGCCCTGGTGCAAACAACTCGTCATTACTGTCCCATTGCAGCAGCAGTGAGTCTTGATCTTCTAAGGCTTGATGGTCGATCCAGACCTGAGGTGTTTGCGAGATACCCCATCCCAGTTCTCCAAGGATTGGCCGGATGTTGTCGGCGAGCATCGGACGACCAATATTGCTAGTGAATACGATCGGTGCTCCATGGGGATGACGCCCATGTTTTTTTAGGTCGCGCATCACCTCGACTCCCGAATAGGAGGCGTGCTCATAGGAGGTGGCGAAGGCGTCTTGATTTCTCAACGCAGCATCCCGGAAGGAACTGTCGGGACAGGCCATTTCGAGCAAAAGGATGTTGGTGAAGTCCGCAATCATCCGATCCACAGCGGGATGGGATGATTGGCGATCAAACAGCGTCAGATTCAATAGGAGCTGCTGCTGTCCAGACCATCTTCCCAAAACGGCGCTGTAGCATGTGGCGAGGGCCATGGGGGCGGTCAGCCCGCACGAGCCGGCAAGGCTTCGAAAACGCTTCCACTCTGATGAGGCAAGCCTCATGTAGCGCCGAGTGATCTTGGGAGAACCAATTGTTTCGGGAGCTGTAGCGAGTGGGAGAGCGGGCGCAGACGGGAGAGTGTATATCTTTTCCTTCCAATGGGCTTGCGCGCGTTCGCGGGGCTCCTTTTCTGACATCTCACGATATGCGAGATAGCTGCGGAAATCATAAGTCTGATCAGCACTTGGCAGAATGCGGCTGGTCACCAGGTCGCTGAGGTCTTCAAGAAGAAGGGAATAGCTAGCTGCATCGGCGATGAGGAGGTCAATGTTGGTATGGAGACGATGTGCGCCGCCTGGCAGCAATGAGAGTTGAACATCAAAGGTCTCCCCCGTTTCGGCATGCATAAGTCGGTGACTCAGTTTGTCACGAAGTGCGAGGAGATAATCCTCGCGATCCGGTTTGCTCAGACTGCGAAGATCGTGGACTGGGAGTGGAACTTTGGCCCGACCTGCAATGTATTTCTGGGTACCGTTCTGCTGGAAGGAAACGTTGAGCATGCGGTGTCGTCGTCGGAGATGTTGGGCCGCCTGCTCAAGGGACTTTGGGTCTATACCTCTTCCATCGAACTCTTGATAGAGGTGGCAACCTACTCCTCCGAGAGCCTGACCCGAGGAGCGTCCCACGAGATAAGCGTGTTGCACTGGGGTTAGGGGAAAGGGCTCGCCGTCAACCATGACTGGGAGATTTATCTCCTCCGCGGGTCTTGGCGCCGTACGAGGGGATCGCTGGAGAAGGGAACTCCAGCCCTCCAGAGTGGGCTGTCTGTAGAGATCGAGCATCGTCAGACCCACTCCGACGCTCTTGAATTTCTCGACCCACTCCATCATGTCGATCGAATCGAGGCCCAACTGCAGAAGATTCATGGTGGGATCGAAATCTTGAGGTTGAAGGTCGAGGCGTGCGAGGATGTCTTCCCGGAGGTCGTCGGAGCTGTAGTTGCCGATCAAAGGTCTCTCGATATCGTGGAATTCGACTGTGTTACGATCGCACCGACAGGCCGAGACGGTGGCGGTGCGGTAAGAGGGAGAGCAAGCAGTAGGGGATCACGAGAGTTTAAGGATGACCGCAGGCACCGGACTATCCTTGATCACCTCACCCCGGAAACCGACAGTCGCGGCCTCTTCCATGAGCTGACCAATGCCGAAGGTGTGCCATTCCCGGACGACATGGAACGAGCGAAGGACTTGTTCATGGCGGAGGATGCGGCACCCCATATCCCACAGCATGATGTCGTCATCGCCAGGAGTTCCTGAAACCCACATCTCATACTGCAGATCGCCAACGTCAACGCCAGCTACTCTGGTCGAAGTAACAGCTTGTGGCCGATCGAGCATCATGACATCGGCTAGGACAAGGCCCTCCGGTACGATTCGGTCGGCGAGGGTCTGCCACATCTCGAGGCGGTCGCCTCGGTCGAGATAGCCGATACATCCGCAAACAAGAGCTGCTGACAGTTCCTTGGGAAGCATGGCTTCCTGAATGGAGCATGCTTCAACGGTGACCCGCCGCCTCAACTCGTCATCGAGTAGAACTTTCGTCATCAGCCCGACTCTCATCGATGCGGACGGTTCCAGAGCGAGGATCATGGCATTTGGAACTGCGTCCGCGATGATACGCAGGCCAGTCCCGGTGCCAGCCCCGACATCTAGGATTGTCCCAGCGAGATGTTGAACAGCTCGCAAAGCTGAACGCACGGATTCACGCCGCGCCTGCCAGTGTGGAGCGCTCAGGATGTCGTATACCTCTGCGGACTGTATGTAGTGGTCTGTTTCCATATCGATACCTATTCTGCTTTCGGGGGGAGTGTATCGTTCTCAGTTGCCAGTTATTCCAGATCTCGCGGAAGGTCACGAGTACATATGGTAATAGTAAGTTATTAGCATTAAACTGGATACTGTGTCACTGCCATCGAGCCGAAAAAGTGGCCGCTAAACCGGATCCGGTGGAAAGCGTCGGATTCTCGCGATGTCTCTGTCCACCTGACTTGAGAGGAATGCCTTTGTCGTCTTCACGTCTTGTCTCCCCCTTCGCTCCTGCACCGGCTAAGATTCGCGACCTGGATAGCTATGAGGAGTTCTTCTGGCTTCTCGAACAAAGCGTTCCAATGCTAGGAATCATTGCGGCCGAGGTCGAGGGCGAAACGACTGTGGCTCAATGGGAGCAGGCGCTCACAGAGGTTCAGCGCTGTCATCCTCTGCTTTCAGCGAGGATTCATAAAGAGTCTCACCAGAGACCATACTTCGCTCGCATGAGTGAAGGACGTGTGCCTCTCCAGGTAGCCGTTTTGTCAGAAAATACTGTGCTGTCGAGGGAGATGGAAGAGGCCCTTCAGAACTCATTTGGCGATGGAAGCGGTTCGCTGTTACGGATATATCTCTTCCACCACGAAAAATCTTCTACCTTACTCCTTGCCATGCATCACGCTGCTTTTGATGGGAAGTCCGGGCTGCTTATTCTGCAAGATATCTTGAGAGCAATTGCCGGTGAGAACCTGTGGCCATGTTCGACTCGTGCGATTTCGATGCGAGAGGTCTTAGGCCAACCCCCCCTGCCTTCTTATAGAAAGCTGGTGAAGGATAGCGTGTCGCCACGGTCGACTGACAGGCAAGTTCATGGCTTGCCGAAGGTCCTGGTGAATCGTCTCGTGATGAACGCTGAGGAGACCAGAGCCCTACTCGATCGGGTAAAAGATCAGAAGACCTCCGTCACGAGTGCCATCATGGTTGCGCTCGTGTTAGCTGGGACGAAGTACCGGCTAGCGTGGCGAAACGAACCTGTTCAATGCATTTCACCGATCGACATGCGGCGAAAGTACGGCGTGGAAGATGCCTGTGGCCTACTGATAGGCTTACACCACGTTGCGCTGGAAGCTACGGCGGACCTGCCGTTTTGGGAAAAGGCTCGGTACGTCCGCGGCACATTCGACACGATCGGCACCGACGAAGCGTTTCTGAGGGGATTGAGCTTTCATGATGAGCTCGTCTTGGACGAGCAGAGCCCTCGCGATGCATTCGAGATAGCCACCAGCTTCCTCACACACGACTTCATGGTAACCAACTACGCTGGTCTCGATATGCGAACAGACTACGGCGAACTACGGATCACTTCGCTCTTTACTGGTAGTGCATCCGCTGATCCAAGGGCTCAGAAGGTGTCCGTGCTCACTCTACACGGAAGGCTGGGAATGACTCTGGTGAGCCGTATCCCGATCCCCAATCTGTTGGAGGAAGCTCGGGTGATTCTTGCGGCAGCAGTGAGCGAACCAATCCAACGGAGTCTCGACCAAGTTCGCTCTGGGGGACCGGAGATGAGCTTACAGGTGGAAGGAGCGGAGTCATGAAGGCCATTCAAATCGTGACTGCGGGCTCTACAGAGGTGCTTGCTGTAGTCGATGTTCCGATACCGGTACCAAGGTTGGGAGAGGCATTGGTCCAGATCGACTCATCAGGTGTCAATTTCATTGATATCTACTACCGCGAGGGACGATACCCGGCTCCGTTACCGCTTGTACTCGGACAAGAGGGTGGTGGGACGATTGTCGATATAGGCCCTGGTAAGACGGGCTTCAAGAGAGGGGACCGTGTTGTCTGGCGGGGTGGTTTCGGGACTTACGCAGAGTTTGCTGTTGTGCCGATGGAACGGCTTCTTGCGATCCCGGAAGGCATCACCCTGGAAGAAGCCGCCGCATCAATCACCCAGGGGCTGACCGCTCACTATCTCACCCACTCCGCCTATCCAATCCAACCGGATGATACAGTCCTCATTCATGCTGGAGCCGGAGGGACTGGTCTTCTTGCGATCCAGATGGCGAAGGCTCTTGGGGCACGGGTATTGACCACGGTGTCCACTGAGCAGGCGCCGACCAGGTCATCCTGTATACGAAAGAGAATTTCCCCGATAGGGTGAGGGAACTGACCGCAGGTGCGGGACTACCTGTTGTCTACGACTCTGTAGGTAAATCAACCTTCGAACAGTCCTTGGCATGCTTGTCTCGCAGAGGTCTCCTGGTGCTCTTTGGTGCTGCGAGCGGTCCGGTACCTCCTTTCGACCTGATCCGCCTTTCCACCATGGGTTCACTGTATGTTACCCGCCCCATACTCAATGACTACGTTGCCACGAGGAGGGTAGACCTGGAACGTCGCGCGACTGATCTATTCCAAGCGATTCTCCAAAAACGACTCAAGCTTCGAATTGAGAAGGTCTTCCCGCTAGCCGAGGCTTCACGGGCCCACACAATGCTTGAGTCCCGAAAGACAGCAGGCAAGTTACTGCTCAAGCCTTGAGGTGCAAGGCATGCTTTCTTTCGCTTCATTTTCTTTCGTGGTCGCAAGAGACTTGATCGGAATTCGGATAAAGGGCAGAATAGGAACAGTGTTAATACTGCAATATCATTTGCATTAAGAAATGGCCTACCAAAACTAAGCACATCTAAGTTTGGATTGTTAAGATGTGACTCAAACCTCCCGCATTAGTCAACGTTGAGAGGCCCCTAGTGATCGGAACACCTTCCTCCTATTTGGAGGTGACACCTGTATCCGCTCTATCCGGTTATGCAGTGGTCCCATCATCGAAGCCCGAAACGCAACGGGCAATCCTGGCAGCA
>Ga0193743_1001705_pt1 | contig 16058 bp, 22 predicted proteins | sample L2c2metaG_FD_143038 | JGI IMG/M metagenome (GOLD analysis project Ga0193743, IMG submission 143038) | Soil microbial communities from a riparian zone of the East river system, Colorado, United States - L2c2 | ecosystem: Environmental > Terrestrial > Soil > Riparian zone | place: USA: East River...
CATCGATTCCATCTGCCTCGACCTGTGTTAGGCAGTTGCAAATAGAGAGCCTTTCCATGTCCGATAGGGTGCAAAGCGCTGGGTGGCCGCCCGCTACGCTTCAGGCCAACCAACAATAGAATTTCGTTCCCGCTATCCACCGTCGAGTGAAATGCCTCTGCCAGCATGGAAGAACTTCCGGTAAATGCCGCAGCGACATACTTACAGAGTGCGATCGCGACATTGCTCACGATGGCGGTGTAAACGATCTTCTTGGAAACACGAGTAGCCACGCAGTTTTAGATGCTCGGGGACAGGTTCCCAGTCAAATGCGAGCGTCAGCCAACGACTACATTCCTAAGCCAGGCAGCATTCGTGTGCAATCTGCATTGCTTCTTCTGTAGGAATGACCCACACTGCAATCTTTGAGGCGTTCGTCGAGAGCCTTCCCTCTGTATCGATCAGGTTTCGATTGGCTTCTGCATCGATTTCGACTCCAGAAGAGAGCAGTCCTTCACAAACATACCCTCGTACGAATTCGGTGTTTTCGCCGATTCCGCCACCGAAGATGATAGCCTCGGCAGATCCGAGAGCAGCAAGGTGTGAGCCAACGGCCTTGCGAATGCGGTACGAGAACATATCCATTGCCAATTTCGCACGTCGATTTGACTTATAGTGTTTCATCAGAATCCGAGTGTCCAGTGATTCTCCCGAGACTCCCAGCAGACCCGATTTCTTATTGAGCAGCGTCATCACTTCGTCGATCTGCATTCCTTCCTCACGCATCAGCAAGGGAATCAGGAAAGGATCTACATCTCCCGACCGGGTTCCCATCATCAATCCCTCGAGCGGGGTAAGTCCCATCGTATTGTCGATCGATTTACCCGCCTGCACAGCTGTCACCGAGCAGCCGCTTTCTAGATGCAGAGATACAACATCGCATTTTGTGGGCGGCTTTCCCACGAGGTGGGCGTAGCGCTCGAGCAGGTAACGATGAGAGATACCGTGGAACCCGTAGCGCATAATCTGATGTCTGTCTGCCAGGTCCGGGGGAGGGCGTATCGCCAGGCGTGCTCTGGAATAGTTCGATGAAACGCCGTATCGAAGACGCCATAGATGGGAACATTTGGCAACCTTCGCCGTAACGCTACAAGGACTTCTACTGAGCTTTTGTTGTGCAGTGGAGCCAGCTTTTCGAAAGCCATGACCTTCTTCTCTACGGTCTGATCGATCAGCGTCGGCGCGCCAAACTCTCTTCCGCCGTGCACAACCCTGATCGCAGCGCGGCCGATCTGCGTAAGCTTTGGACGCTCATCTCCGGCCTGTTCGTACCAATTCAGAAAACTCTCTGTGGCACTGGTGTAGTCTTCTGCTTCGATTGGCTCGCTGTGAACGGACTTCTTTTCCTCCAATTGTGACAGCTTCGGCTCTTTGCCACTCCCCTCGATATTAACGCTGAGCAACTTGGTGGCCTCAAATGCATAGCGCTGGTCTTGTCCACATGCAATGGCATCTATTTTGAGTGAATTGCCCCCCGGATTGAGCACAAGAATATTCATCCGACAATACCTCAGAGCGATATTAGCCAATACTTATGGGCAAAATTTGTACGGCTTTCTGCTAAAACCATCCTGGTCATTATTATTTTCTCTGTTTCCAAAACGTCCAAGAGATTCCCGCGTTCGCGGCGTAACTATGCGTCGCCCCGCTGCTTGCTGTTGCGAGGTTATATTCCGCAGGCACAAACTGCAGGGCAAAGCGATCACTCAGTTTGACCTGAACTCCTCCTCCTACCTGCAGATCGAAAGAGTGATCAACCGTTCCGGCGTACGACGATCTCTGATCTCCGGCCTCCACGTACACGAGGGGCCGCAGCTTTGCTTTCTCGCTGCCAAAGGTGAGTTGAGGACCTATCACAAAGTTTTGTTGCTTTGCGCTCGCACCTTCGATCGATCCGTAATAATTGTCCACTTCGACGTTGATCGACAGTACGTGGGTGAGATCAAAGCTCAGCGATGAGAACCAGCCATTGAGATTGGCCCGGACGCCGCTCCCTTGATCGCTGTTCTGAAAGTTATACCCTGTGGTGAACTCAAGTTGATGGGACTGCGCCATCAAGGGTGGACACAGAAGAATTGCTGCGATGGCACTTAGCCTCGTCATATCAGGGCTTCCCCCAGTGCGTGACGATCATCAATGGAATTGCAGCGATCGCCGCGACCGTGATCACGATCAGAAAAGCCGCTCCTGTGATCGTGAGAAAGCGGCTGTTGACGTGTTTGCCCATGATGTTTTTATCTGAAGCAGCGCGAAGAATGGGATAGTAGGTCAATGGCATGATCACCATCCCGAAAATAATCGAGACGTTTACGAGATCGAGCGGCGATATGCCGGTGAGTGCGATGACGCACGCCAATAGGAGCATTCCCACCCAGGAAGCGGTATATGTAGGAACTTCGTTTATCGGACGGTTCTTACCCCAAGGCAGATTGAAGAACTGGCAAAAGTTATAGGCGCCAGACAGATTGGTCTCCACCGCAGCTCCTGCAACGCATGCAAGGCTCCCGAGCAGAGCGATGATCAGCCCGCCCTTCCCGAAGGGAAAAGCGCCGGCAAGAACAGTTGTACTAAGCAGCTTTGGGAATATGCCTCGCGGAAAAAGAACCGACGCCGCGACAGCCATCAGTGCGACGGTGAGCAAAGATCCCAGGATAGAGCCTAACGCCGCGACCATGAAGTTCTCTTTCAGGTCTTTCGGGGTCCAGTCCTCTTCAATGGCACCCGAAGAGTAGAAGTGGACTTCGTACACCATCAGCATGGCGCTGAATATCCCAACAGCGAAATAGGCGTAAAGTAGACCATCTTTGTGGCTGGAAAAGGCAAAGTGGGGAAGAAGTCCCGATCCCAACCGCTTCCAATCTGGATGCAATATCAGAGCGGAGACGGCAAAAACGATCATGAGCAGCCCGGATAGGCCGAATACCCGCTCGATCCACTGAAACCGAAGCAATTGAACCATTGCTCCTAGCGTCAATGCGGAGATCAAGATAAGGAATTTCTCCGGCCACCCGGTTAAAAGGTGAAGGACAATCGCTAGCCCGCCCAATTCCGCCGCGCAAGTAATCAGGTTCAGAAGATTGGAGGCAATGAGGACAAACAGTCCCAGTCGGAATCCCAAACAGGTACGAACAACCGAGAAGACCGGCTCATGTGCAACTACGGCGATTCGGCCGCACATTTCCATGTACAGGATGATTGCGGCAGTCCCAAGAACAATCGCCCACAACAGCTGATAACTGAAGTATGCACCTGCTTGCGCAGTGAAGACAATTTGCCCAAGGTCAAGAAAGCCTCCCAACGCCGTCATAATGCCCAAGGTGATGCCCAGGTACTTCTTCATAATGAAGTGCTCGTCTTTTCAAGTGCCCTGCGAATCTCCGTGATTCGTTGTTTTGCCACAGCGATCGCTGTGGAATCGCTTGTCTGAAACGAGATCGCCCTTAGCTCAGATGCCAAATCTTTCACATCTTGCAGAGAATTCGCGAAAGCCTGCTCGGCACCTGGACTGGGTTTGGACTGGTTTAGCTGCTTGACGCTCTGTTCCAGCTCATGGGCCATGTAGTGAAAATGACCTGCAGCGAAGTTCTGAGTTGAGCGGCCCTGTAGGACATAGTCAAGTGAAGTTTCAGCTTCCGCTGTGAAAGAGATCGAGGAACGAAGGATCGAATGAAGTTCGTCGCGCGAAATGACAGATGGGTGCGAGCAAGAGACCAATAGAACAAGCATCGGGAAGATAGCCACGATTTTTGCGGGTCGAGACACATCGGTTTGATGCCGTGACACGAAAGACGGTTTGTTTTATTCCTTTAAGGCCGATACCTATCTGAGCCTACCGCCGCTTGGTCAAGGAACGAAGACGGGAGACCTTTGGAATTTGTCATCATTTCGAGGTGCGCGACGACGAAGCTGTCGGTAGGGAACCGTCACGCTGCTCTTTTCGCTTCAAAATTGACCTGCTTTGAGGCGCTGGTGAGAGCCTTGTCAGCGTTCTTTTCCTCAGCTAACGTTTCGTCGAGAAGTGCTGCGATGTCACTCAAGCCAAGCAGCTTCGCGAAGTCACGAGCCGATCCGTATCCAGCAATCTCGTAATGTTCGACTCGCTGGCATGCCGAGATCAAAGCAGCATCACGTACGGGTCCCTTTCTCGGTCTCTTCGAGTACCTCAGGACCCTCCTCGAGCACGCCCTTCATGCCTGCGCCATGTCTTGCCCGTGAGTTTCTTGCCGAGAATCTCGCCGATCTGTTCGAGACGGGTTACTTGGTTTTTGGTCTCTTCGAGATGCTTAGAAAGACCATCCTGAACCTTGGTGGCCGATACCGCTTTTAGGATTGTGGGAAGTGCGCGGACGATTTGTTTCTCGGCAGAATAAAGGTCCTTCACTCGTCGATCAGTAGATCTTGCAAGCTTTCAAGGCTCATTGTTTGCACCTTCTGAAGGTGATCGGATTCCGATGATAAGACATGAAACCACCTCTAGAGGTTGCCCAAACACCTTCCTCCGCCTCAGCATGTCAATCGGAAATGCTCTGGCTACCTACTGAGCGCTTTTCGGATGTCGGCTGCCATCACGCCATGTCTGGCGACGAGTTCTTAGAGCCGGTCGGCACTCACGCTTAATTCTTGGGTCCAATACTCAAGCTCGTATGGCTCATGTACGTTAATCCGGGATCTGTCAGCTGGTCCGCGCTTTGTCCTGTCATCCGCCATATCGAAAGCCTCCGTGTTCTTGGATATCGTATTCTCTATAATCGTTGCTTCAATCCAATTGCCCGTTCACCCTGGTGGCGCGGTGTTCGCGTGTGCTGGGCTCTCCTGCTCGGACACGTCATCGTTCGTCTTCGCATAGAGCACTGCGCATTCCGCCGCCAAGACGCCTCCATCAATTCTGAGGTCATTACGAAAGGCGTCTCGAATGAAGTCGACTGTGTTGTTGTGTCGGGATTCGAAATAGATGTGGTGGACATCGTCGCGACCTGCCCCATACACAATCCGGCTGATGCCCGCCCATAGGCAAGCCATCGTGCACATGCCGCAAGGTTGCAGTGTGCAATAGATCGTGTAGCTCTTCAAATCAGTGGTGTTCAGCTTTGCGCAGAGCCTGCGGATTGCCACGATTTCAGCATGGGCGGTGGGATCGTGTTGCATCTCGCCCTCGTTAAACGTAATACAGGCAGCATCACCTTCACGGACAAGCGCAGCACCGACACACTCTCCGCCAGGAGTGCGCCCTCCCTCACGAGCCGCCTCTATGGCCATCCTCATAAACTGAACATCCTCGTCGCTGGTCATAGAGACTCCTTTCGCTAGCGGATCGTCCATTCATAACGGCGGCCATGTAGCCCCCCCGACTCTGTGCGAGCCCACCCGTCGGCAAAGATCCTCGTACCCAGGTCTACGGTTCCCTTGTCCAGGTGTAAGGTATTTCCTTCGATTGATATTGTTAGTTGCTCAGCATCCTTCGATAAAGGATCAGCGGGATGGGCGAGTGGCATCTGAACTTCCACGGGCCATCCAGAGCACAACTGCAACGAAAGCAGGTCGCAAAAACCAAGGAGGTCGACAAACCGCTTTCGATCCGCGGCAGAGTGTGCGATCTCTGGCGCCGTTCGTTGAAGGTGCTCCGTCACTTGTTTCCTGAATACTTCGTGTTCGGCGTCCCCGTCTCGGGGTGCAAGCAGGCAAAAATGGCTTCGAACGACAAACGTTGACAAAGGCGATCTACATTGTGCTTCCGCTATCGATCTGCGCCAGGCGCTGACCGAGATCGCTGCAGGCATCGAAATGAAGGACAACGGGAAGATGCGCTCTGCATCTTCTAGCGCGGCAAGATCGGGTTGCGCCCAACCCGCATCGTGATTGCCGATCGCAGCGATGACCTCCTCAGGAACCTCGCTAAAGAGCTTCCCGTTGAGTGAAGCTGCGAGCCTTCCTGACAACGCCGCGTGGGCGGGCTGAGAGATACATCCAAGAATCGGGGTGCTGGTACTCTGGCTTTCGACGAAATTTGCCCACAGCTCGGCTGCAGAATTTGCTTCGTATGCAGGTGGGAGTGCGGCTCGACGAATCATAAGAGTTCGATGCCAAAATATCTCCGGCTGAAATGCGGATAAGATTCGGTTGCCGATTTGAGCATCCTAAGGGAGCATTTCTTACACGGGGAGCTTGCCAATGGGGGCACACATCGACCAAGAGCAAGATTATCGCCCGGAAATGAATTACCCGCTTGTCTATCACGAGTTGCCCCCAGTCCTCCGTCCCGTGCACGCCTGCTGCGAGATTTGCGTTCTGCGGATGATATTAGGCAGCTTTAGTGAAGTCGAAGGCGTGAGGTTCGCTTCCGCCACCGCCTCCAGCTGCGCCAGCGCCTGCTGATGCTCCTCGGCATTGCGTGCACATGAGCAATCCGCTGGAATGTAAATGTCGAAACCACGCATGTTGGCATCATGCGCCGTGACGGTGAGGCAACTGGCCGAGGTCAGTCCTGTCAGGATCAATGTCTCCACCTGCAGATGCCGCAGCAGAACCTCTAACGGAGTCATGTAGAACGCGGAATGCATCGGTTTCAGCACGAAGTAATCTTCGCTGTCCGGCAGTAGAGGCCTTACAAACTCTCGTCCCTTCGCCTCCAGGCAACGGCCCATCAGTATTTCCTTTTCGCTGCGTTAATCGCCGAAGTTGTCGTTCACATACAACACAGGTATACCGACCTCGCGTGTACGCGTCTTTAGTCTTACCAGCGCGTCCCGCATTCTTAGTGCACCTTGCAGAATCTCTTCTCCGTCCGGAAATTGAAACGTCGTGAGCACGTCGACTAGTAACAGGGCGACGGGCACTGGCGAGGGACGCGTCTGTGCATGTTTCCGAGCCTTCATACCTGGTGTGATGCCAACTACGATGGCCGAGCAACCCCGGGTAAGGATTCGTGTTGGATTGTCACACTCGGTTGTGACCGCCTGTGGCCACGTTCTCCTTTGCCGGCATTCGGGGCAATGGAGCAGAAAAGCTCGCTTAACGGTATTACGTACTCCTTCCCCGCCGACTTCGGCCGAGTTGGGGTGTGGCCTGAAAGGCCAAGCGCGACTACGTCATGCTGGCGCTCCTGGTCGGCTGCGCCCTCTGCCGCAATGAGCTGGTCGAGCTTGAGATCGAGACCATCCAGCAGCGGGAGGGAAGATGGGTCCTGACAACCTCGAGGGCAAGGGCCGCAACGCTGAATCACGGGATTGCTTCTCACACGATGACGTTTAACGTGCGGAATGCCGCATTCGGAGGTTAGATGACACGAACAACTCAACTAATATGTTGCGCAGTGCTGACGGTCGCATCCAGTCTGATGCCCAACAAAGCAAGAGCGCAAAGTGATAGCGACAAGCAGTTTCTAACAATGGCCGCCCAATCTGACCAAAGCGAAATTGCATTGAGCAAATTGGCGGAACAAAAGGCCACGAATCCAGCTGTGAAGGCGTTCGCCAAAAAAATGATTACCGAACATACGCAGATGACGGCGAGCATGAAGCCGTTTGTCGACGCATGGGGCTTGACGCCGCCGGCAGGTCCAGACGCCGATCACCAGAAAGAGTTGGATAAGCTCACTGGGCTTTCGGGCAGTGATTTTGATAAGGCATGAAAGATATGGTGTCCGATCATTCGAAGGCGCTGAGCGCATTCACTAAAGAGGCTAAAGACACAAAGGATGCTAAATTTCGTGCTGCTGTAATTAAGGGGAAGACCGCCGTGGCCGCACATAAAGACATGGCTTATGATCTCGAAAAGAAACTTTAGCCTGTATTTTCCGCATACGGCTAATGCCCTCCCCGAAATGGGGAGGGCTTTTCTCTTGGAATAGACGGTGGGTTACTATCCGACAAAGCATCTCTGTTGCCTGACGTGCTAGACTTTCGCGCATGCCTCTCATCATTATCCTGATCGTTCTCTTGTTATTATTCGGCGGCGGCGGCTACTACATGGGGCCCGGTATCGGCTATTACGGCGGTGGTGGCCTTAGCCTCGTTCTTGCCCTTGTGATTATTTACCTGCTGTTCGGCAGAGGCCGAAGCCGGTTATAAAGAATTTGGCTGTAAGGCTCAAGGGTCATACGCAAAAGGTAAGCCTCCTGAAATGGAGGCTTTCCTAACATCACTCAGTCGTTCAGGCGGGGGCTAATCGAGGTCCTGCGCAGCTTTCGCTACGTCCGCTTTTGCGTTTTTAACCCAGCGCAACGTGCTTTCATGCTGTTACTAAGCGGCCTTCTTCGCTTCCGAATTGACCTGTTTTGAGGCGCTGGTGAGTGTCTTGTCGGCGTTCTTCTCCTCAACTAACGTTGCGTCGAGGAGTGCTGCAATGTCATTCAGGCCGAGCAGCTTCGCGAAGTCACGAGCTGAACCGTATCCAGCTATTTCGTAATGTTCAACTCGCTGGCACGCCGATATTAAGGCAGCATCACGTACAGGGCCTTTCTCGGTCTCTTCGAGTAACTCAGGACCCTCTTCGAGTATGCCCTTCATGCCTACACATGTCTTGCCCGTGAGTTTCTTGCCTAGAATTTGGCCGATCTGTTCGAGACGGTCTACCTGATTTCTTGTCTCCTCGAGATGTTTCGACAGACCCTCCAGGACTTCGCGGGCCGACACCGCTTTTATGATTTTTGGAAGTGCGAGCACTATTTGCTTTTCCGCTGAATAAAGATCCTTCATCTCGTCTACCAGTAGGTCTTCCAAACTTTCAACGCTCATTTTTGCACCTTCTAAGTTGATTGGACTCCGGTGATGAGACATCCAACTATCTTCGTAGGTTGCCTAAGCGGCCTCAGTAAGCATCTTCCTTGCCTCGGCGCCGCACTCAGAAACGCTCTGGCTACTTAAAGTGATTGTCTCGCCAAGTGGGATTGTCGGTTCACATTCTCGATCGCTCCCGGCAAGTGGCCCACTCTCGCTTCCTACCTAGCAGCAAATAAAGGAACCTTCGGTGGCAATCAGTGCCCCATTAGATGGGTTGATCTAGATTCTCAAAGAGGAATCGGTGCCCATGACAGATGTCCATGAGGAGATCACGGCGACCCAGATCGTCGATACAGTACCAACTATGAATGGTGTACTGCATCGCAGCAGCCAGTTCGCCGTGGTTCCTCAGAATTGCTCTAACAACATATTTTCCGAAACGGACATTCTGGCTCACCGATATTTACGGTGTACATCAACTTCTTGAGGTGGTACATGGATGAACCTCGAATTCAATTTGCGTGCAGCGTACATAGGTACGATGCAGAGCGTGAATCAGCCAGTGCGAGTTTCATTAGGTTGTCACGCAGCGCGATTGGCACTCCGCAGTAACGAGCAGCGGTCAGTCGAATCAGCCTATGGATTCAGTGTGTTCTACGAGGCTTCGACGCCTGCCCGCCACGAAGTCCCTTGCCCCAACACTTCGCAACGACAGTTCGCTGCAATTCTCCCCCGACTGAATAATCATCCGTAATCGAGAGAAGATGCTATTCACTATCATCAAGCATTTCGCCTACTGCGGATACGCAAAGAGTCCGATCAATGGCTGGTCACAGGAGCGCCAGGACGCGTTTGAAAGCTACCTCCGGAGGCGTGCAACGTCCTGCGCTATCTTCGATCGCTTCCCTCGATCAAACCACAACTGGGCAACGCTGCAGCGCTCCCTCGGAGAGTGGTTGAAGAAACTCCCGAAACCGCTCGGCGTCATGGCGGCGAACGACAATCGTGGACGGCAGGTGCTTGAAGCGTGTCGTGCATACGACATCGCTGTACCCGACGAGGTTGCCGTCGTGGGTGTCGATAATGATGAGCTTTTGTGTCGTTTGAGCAGCCCGCCCCTGAGCAGTGTGGAGCAGGGTGCCAAAGGATTGGGCTACGCTGCAGCTGCACTGCTCGACCAAATGATCCTGGGTGGCAGCTCGCGAAAGCGCCAATATGTCTTCGACCCTACAACCGTTGTGACCAGACAGTCGACGGATATATTGGCGATCGATGATCCAAAAGTTGCCCAGGCAATGACATTTATCCGAGACCACTCCTCGGAGGGGATCAAAGTTCCGCAGGTTGTGAGCGCTGTCGCCATCTCTCGTTCCGGGCTGGAGAACCGCTTTGCGTCGGCTCTCGGGTATTCCATTCACACCGCGATAGGTCACACTAAGCTCGAGCGTGCGAGACGGTTGGTGTCGGAGACGGATTTGCCGCTTAAACAGATTGCTGCGGATGCGGGCTTCAAGTCAGTCCAGCATATGACGACTCTTTTCGTGAGGGCCTTTGGTCAGTCACCAGGCAAGTATCGTCGGCTCTCCACCAGTTGAGGTCATACGAGGAGACAATAGTTCGATCCGTAATGGGCATGGAACGCTCTTAGCTGGGTCTTGAACCATCTCACATCTTACGCAAATCTGTAAAGGTGTAACCTAATTACATAAACCACGACAATTGAATCAGATGGGTGCTGCTGAGTAAGCTTCTTCGGTGATTATCTTTCTATTAAGTGCCGCACCCAGACAGCAACTGACGATTATCCTGCCGCCTGACTTTCAGTAGCCACGAAAACTTTAGGGGAAATCGAACAATGACTGTGAGCAATCAACATGCACGCTATCCGAGTTTGCAAGACCGCCCTGTCCTCATTACGGGCGGCGCTTCTGGGATCGGCGCAGCTATGGTCGAAGAGTTTGCCCTCCAGGGATCAAAGGTGGCTTTCCTGGATATGGCGACCGGGCCAGCAGAAGAATTAAACAGGAGCCTGGATGGGCGATCTGCCCACCAGCCACTCTTTGTGCGATGCGACATTACGGACATAGATGCTCTACAGACAGCGATTCGTCATGTAGAGACCCGTTTGGGTACGATTCGCGTTCTAGTCAATAACGCAGCGAATGACGACAGACATGAGGTGAAGGATGTCACACCGGCGTATTGGGACAACCGGATGAACGTGAATCTGCGCCATCACTTTTTTACGATTCAGGCAATTAGTCCCGGCATGAAGTTGGCCGGCGGAGGTTCGATCATCAACATGAGTTCCATTGCCTGGATGATTCCATCAACAGGTCTACCGGCCTATGTGACAGCAAAGGCGGCCATTGTTGGCCTGACGCGAGCAATGGCCCATGAGCTCGGATCCTCGAATGTCCGGGTCAATAGCGTTCTGCCAGGTGCAATCTTGACCGAACGTCAGCAGCGACTGTGGTGGACCCCGGAGTACGAGGAGGAGATCATGGGCAGGCAAGCATTGAAGAGATGCCTGGTCCCTAGCGATGTCGCACGAACGGCCTTATTCCTTGCCTCCGATGACAGTACGGCAATCACAAATCAGAATCTCATCGTTGACGGTGGCTGGGTCTGAGTTCAAAGTTGGATTTCTTTAGGACGGAAAATGCCTTCAACCAAAATGCTTCGAGTATTTAGTACGATCGCAGTTATCGCAGGTATTACTGGTGGTCCCTGGACACTCGCGATTGCCGCTCACACCTCCTCCACGTCGAAGGAGTCCGTCCGGGACTGGCCGACCTATGGAGGGCAGCCTGCCAACGACCATTACTCGCCGTTAAGCCAAATCAACAAAAGTAACGTTTCGAAGCTCAAGGTTGCCTGGACCTACGACACCGGCGAGGACGGTGGCATGGAGACCAACCCACTCGTTGTAGGAAGGGTGCTGTATTCCTACACCCCGTCCCAAAAAATAATCGCACTCGACGCAGCTACGGGGAAACTCTTGTGGAAGTTTGATTCGAAGATCACTGCGGAGCAGCCCACGCGGGGACTGTCCTACTGGACGGACGGAAAGCAGGCCCGCCTGTTCGCCGGGATCATGAATTATCTGTATGCGCTGGACCCGAAGACTGGCAAGCCAATTGCCGATTTTGGAGAGTCCGGACGTATCGACCTGCGAAAGGGACTTCGCGGGGACTATCGTCTTCAATCAATCGCGTTGACGACACCCGGAATCGTCTATAAGGACCTCATCATCGTTGGTGGCGAGATGCCGGAGACTCTACCGGCGGCGCCGGGCGACATTCGGGCCTACGACGTTCACACAGGCGAAACGCGATGGGCGTTCCATACCATCCCACATCCAGGCGAGTTTGGATACGACACATGGCCATCAGACGCCTGGCAACATTCAGGTGCCGCCAACAACTGGGCCGGAATGAGCCTCGATGTCGCGAAAGGAATCGTCTATGTTCCTACCGGATCGGCAGCGTTTGATTTCTACGGCGGCGATAGGCTCGGCAACGATCTGTTCGCCAACACTCTACTGGCGCTCGATGCCAACACGGGGAAACGGATATGGCATTTTCAGGGCGTTCATCACGATATCTGGGACAGGGACTTTCCTTCTGCTCCATCCCTGGTGACAGTTCGCCATAATGGAAAGAATATCGATGCAATCGCCCAAACGACAAAGCAGGGATTCCTCTACCTTTTTGACCGTTCCACAGGCTCGCCTCTTTTTCCGATTGAAGAGCGGAAGTATTCAGCCAGCACAGTATCAGGAGAAGTAGCTTCGCCGACGCAACCTCATCCGTTGAAGCCGGAGCCCTATGCACGGCAGATCCTGACCGAAGACATGCTGACGAAACGCACTCCGGAGGCCCATGCGTGGGCGGTTAAGCAGTTCGAATCATTTCGAAGTGAAGGACAGTTTGTCCCGTTTAGTCTGAACAAGCAGACTATTCTTTTTCCGGGCTTCGACGGTGGTGCCGAGTGGGGCGGGCCCGCAGTTGATGTGAAGAGCGGGGTCATCTATATCAACGCGAATGAGATGGCGTGGACAGGAGGCCTTCAGCAAAATGATGCCGGGAAGGGTCCCGGCGAAGCGACATACCGCAGCCAATGCAGTGTCTGCCATGGAGCAGACCGCAGCGGTTCACCTCCAGGGTTTCCATCTCTTGTTGATGTACACAAACGTTTCTCAGACGAACAGATCAAATCTGTCGTCCACCATGGCAAGGGCAGGATGCCAACCTTCCCGAACCTGAGTGATCGGCAGCTCGACCAGTTGTTGGAGTTTCTGAAGAACCCCACAGGCACTCCCAACAATCCCTCAACCGACAAAAAGGAAATGGAGTCCGTCGCCGCCGCTTCCACGGATACTGATGCGCCAGGCGGAAAGGTCTACCAGCAACGTGCGCCAAATATCGACGCCCCTACACGCAAGCCGGGCCCGGACTACAGTTTCACTGGCTATCGAAAATTCCTCGATCCTGATCACTATCCTGCTGTCGCCCCACCGTGGGGGACGTTGAACGCGATTGATCTGAACACCGGCGAATATCTCTGGAAGGTGCCACTTGGTGAATATCCGGATCTCGCCGCGAAAGGGATGAAGAACACCGGATCGGAAAACTATGGAGGCCCGATTGTCACTGCCGGCGGGATTGTTCTTATCGGGGCCAGCCTCTACGACTACAAGTTCCATGCCTTCGATGCTCGTTCCGGAAAACTGCTATGGGAGACGAAACTTCCATATGCGGGTAGAGCTACTCCGGCAACATACATGGTCGATGGAAAGCAGTTCGTCGTTATCGCCACAGGCGGTGGCCGTTATCAGATTGCTCCAGCGAAAGGCGTATACGTCGCATTTGCCTTGCCCTGATGCGGCACCATGCCCTGCTTACTAATTTCAAAGAGCAAGACACACTACAAGGAAGTTGAAGAAGAAAGGAAACAACGATGATTACACCGATTACCCGCAGGACGTTCATGCGTACCAGCACTGTTACCCTCGCGGGAGTTTCCATTGTCAATTCGTACGCATCGCCTCTATGGGCCGAGCCCCTCGTCACCTATCCAGGAATTCAGCTCTACACGGTCGATAAGGAGCTCAAGGCCGATGTCCATGGCACACTGAAGACCATTCATAGCATCGGCTACAAGGAAGTAGAAGGCGCTGGCTTCGCGGGATTGTCGGCGAAGCAGTTTCGAGCGGCCGTGGACGGCGCAGGTCTGAAGTGCAACAGCACCCACTTCTTCAATTTTGGCGATGGTGATCCATCAGCCATCTTCGAGCAGGCAAATACTCTTGGGGTCAAATATGTGGTCAGTTCGTTCATAGGAAAGTTCGGCCGCAACAAGGCTGGTGGTGAGGCAGGGCCAGATGAATACAAGGCGATGGCGGAGTACTTCAACCAACTTGGTACATCCGCAAAGAGCGCAGGGCTTCAACTTGCCTATCACAACCACAACACCGAGTTCAAAGACTTAGGCCATAGAAAGGTAGGTTATGACATTTTTGTTGTCGCCACCGAACCTGAGCTTGTGAAACTCGAGCTCGATTGCGGATGGATGGTAACCGCGGGACACAATCCGATCGATTACTTCAAACGTTACCCGAACCGCTACCGCATGGTCCATATCAAGGACTTCGTTGCGACTGCTAAACCAAGTACGTCACTTGAGCGTTCTAAGGTTCCGCAGGGTACGGTACTCGGTACCGGATATATCAAATACACACCGATCCTGACTGCAGCCAAAGCTGCAGGAGTGGAGCATTTCTTTATCGAGCAAGAGCCTCCATTCCTTGGAACCACTGCAATCGAAGCAGCAACAAAGGATTGTCAATATCTGGAGTCAATTTCGTAATAGGAGCGTACTTCGATCTTCTGATTCTGGTGCCCGCGCATTTGAAACAACTCGGCCTGTCGTGGTGTCTAAGTACATACGACGTGCGCGCCCTCCTCGAGCAGATCGAGGAACAGGTTGAGATCCAAGGGAAACCATCCGATGAGCTGCTGTCGTGTTTCCGGGAGTTCTGTGAAGCACACGGAGAGAAGGTGGACCGGATCGGACGCTTTGTGCGGATGATGGAGGCGCGCGAACAATACTGCCGCTCCGAGGCGGCGCGACTCAGCGAACGGGCTCGCGCGACGCGGCGAATGTGGATCGAACCAAGTCGATGAACCGTCGGTGCCGATGGCTTACAGAAAGGTCGACGCGTGGATCGGTGGAGCTCTCTGGAGACGATACTCGCGTATCTGCCAGAAGAGCTCGAACGTTCACTCGTAACCTGTATCCAGGAAACCAAGCCCGATGTCGAAGCAATCAAAGCTGCGGATTCGCGTCGTGAGCAAGTAGCGGGCGCCGAGGTGCGTCGCGGTTGTCACCTGCGGGTGGCATGATCTCCAGGAACCAGGGACACGCGCATTTCGTGATTCGCAGATTAGTTTCCCCATCTCCTTCGCACCTTTCATTTCTCCGTTTGGAGTACGTCGTTTGAGATACTAGAGGAGTCCTCTATATCCGGTTATTATCGGCCAAGAGACCAAGGACCCATTTGAGCGCCGCCGGACAAAAGCCGCAGGTCGCACCGAGTTTGTGGCGCCCCCTTCGCGCGCCAACCTTTCGCAACCTCATGATCGCGGACGTGGCCTCCGATATGGGGACCTTCATGCAGAGCGTTGCCGCAGCCTGGCTGATGGTGTCGATGCACGCCGGCCCCCTTTATGTGGCGCTCACCCAGACCGCCAGTGCTCTGCCGTTTTTCTTATTTGCCCTACCCGCCGGAGCGATCGGCGACATTGTGGATCGCCGGAAACTGATCCTGTTCACGGAGATATGGATGGCTGCTGTTGCCATACTGCTCGCCGGCATGACTCTCGGCGGAGTGCTGACGCCGATCCTGCTTTTAATTTTGACGTTTGCTCTGTCAGCGGGTGACGCAATAGAGAGTCCGACATGGCGGGCGGTGTTGCCGGAACTAGTTTCAAACGAAGATCTCCCCGCCGCCGCCGCGCTCAACGGTATCGAATTCAACATTGCCCGTGCCATCGGACCTGCAAACCTTACATCTATTTCTAGAGCTAGTTGCATATATGCCTCAAGGTGATGAGGAGGCAAGCGAAGTGGAAGAAGCCTTGAAAGACGGCAATCAAGCGGTCGTAGCGGAGCTGGATGCGGCGGAAGTTCTGCAGCCAGGCGTTGGTGCGTTCGATTTTCCAGCGTTTGCGGTATCGGCGCAGCTTGCGTTTGTCTTCGAAGCGGCGATGCCGGTTGTTGCTGCGGTAGGGAGCGATC
>Ga0193743_1001706_pt1 | contig 16056 bp, 13 predicted proteins | sample L2c2metaG_FD_143038 | JGI IMG/M metagenome (GOLD analysis project Ga0193743, IMG submission 143038) | Soil microbial communities from a riparian zone of the East river system, Colorado, United States - L2c2 | ecosystem: Environmental > Terrestrial > Soil > Riparian zone | place: USA: East River...
TTTCCACCGCCTGCGCAAGATGCTGGCGGATGCGGGCGCCACGGTGAAGATCCATACGGTGCGCGGAGTCGGCTATCTGATGGCCGAGGAAAAGGGCGGGTGAGGCGCTTCCGCTCGATCATCTCGCGGGTCGTCGCGCTGCACGTCATTGCCATCGGTGTCACCTCGGTATTGATGCCGTTGGCGCTCTACTGGCTGCTCAATCAGGCCGCCAACAGCCTGCACCGGGACGCGTTGCGCAGCCAGGCCGCGACCATCGCCAGCTTCCTGCGCCCGCAACCCGACGGCGACGTGACGCTCGACATCCCGCCCGAGATCCAGCCGCTTTATTCGGGTGGTTACGGCCTTTACGCCTACGCCGTGCTCGATCCTTCGGGCCGCGTGCTGTTCTCTTCGCGCAACGACGGCGCCGCGCTGTTTTCGCTCGATGAGTCGGGTAGCGGCGACTGGATCGAGCGTCAGCGCGCCACTGGCTCGGTGCTGTTCGGCGTCAGCGTGGCGCGGCCGGTCGGTCAGCGCATGTACTGGATCCAGGTCGCACAGGACCTCTCGCATCGCGACGTCATCATCGATGACGTCGTCACCACGTTCTTCCCGCGCGTGGGATGGATCACCTTCCCGATCCTGCTGGTGCTGCTCCTGATCGACATCCTGATCTTCCGCCGCGCGCTCGAACCGGTGCGCGAGGCGTCGACCACGGCGGCGGCGATCGGGCCGGCGCGCACCGACGTGCGCCTGCCTGAGCAGGCGATGCCGGCCGAGATCGTGCCCCTGGTTCACGCCGTCAACCAGGCGTTCGACCGTCTCGAGGCGGGCTTCCGCGCGCAACGCGACTTCACTGCCGACATGGCCCACGAATTGCGCACGCCGCTCGCCATCATGCGCGCACGAGTCGATTCGCTGGAGCCCGGGCCCATTCGCGATGCGCTGCGCACCGATCTCGTCAACATGACGCGCACCGTGAGCCAGGTACTCGACATCGCCGAGCTCGAGAGTTTCGTCGTCGGCGATACCAAGGCCGATCTCCACGCTGTCTGTGCGGAAGCGGTGGGCTTCATGGCGCCGCTTGCCGTCGACATGTCCAAGACGATCTCCCTGACCGGCGCCGAGGGCCCGGTCTGGGTGCGCGGCCACGCCGAGGCGCTGTTCCGCGCCGTGCGCAATCTTGTCGATAACGCCATCCGGCATACCCCGGGCGGCGGCTCGATCGAGGTCCACGTGTCCGCCGACGGCATCGTGCGCGTCATCGATGACGGACCCGGCGTGCCCGAGACCGAGCGTGAATCGATCTTCCGGCGTTTTTGGCGGCGTGATCGCGCGCAGGCCGAAAGCCGCGGCCTGGGCCTGGCGATCGTGGCCCGGGTCGCTGAGACCCACGACGGCAGCGTCACGGTCGACAACCTCCCGGGCGGCGGCGCCGTCTTCACGCTCCGCCTGCGGCCCGTGGCCAGCTTGACCGCCGCAAATTGACTGTGGCTATCTGCCAGTCGAAATCGCCGCAGAAATCGACAAACGAACGGCGGGCTCTGGGAGCGCGAGGCAGGGGATGACAACGGGGGCGGCCGACACCGGAACCGACGCGCGGGACACGTTTCCCAAGCTTCTGGCGGAGCGCGCCCGCAGCCGCCCGGACCGGCCGGCCTATCGTGAGAAGGAATACGGCATCTGGCAGACCTATGACTGGGCTCATGTCGCAGGCCAGGTCCGCCTGCTGGCGGCGGGCTTGGCCGATCTCGGTTTCAGGCGCGGCGACCGGCTGATCGTGGTCGGCGACAACCGGCCCCGGCTCTATTGGTCGATGTGCGCGGCGCAGTCGCTGGGCGGCGTGCCGGTGCCGGTCTACCAGGATTCGGTGGCCGACGAGCTCGCCTACGTCGTCGAGCATGCCGGCGCGCGGTTCGCCCTGGCCGAGAACCAGGAGCAGGTCGACAAGCTCCTCGAGATCCGGAAGAAGGTGCCGTCGCTCGGCATCGTCATCTACGACGACCCGCGCGGGCTCCGATATTACGAGAGCCTGCTGTCCTACGATGGGGTGCTGGAGCGCGGCGCCCAAGTGCTGGCGGCGACGCCAGACCTGGTGTCGGCCGAGGTCGCCCAGGGGCAGGGCTCGGACGACGCCATCATGCTCTATACCTCGGGCACCACCGGCCGGCCCAAGGGCGCGGTGTTGAGCTACGACAATCTCGTGTGGGCGGCCCGCGCCGGCGCGGAATTCGACGGCCTCCGGGAAGGCGACGAGCTGCTCTCCTACCTGCCGATGGCCTGGGTGGGCGATCACATCTTCTCCTATGCCCAGGGCTACGTCGTCGGCCTGGTGGTGAACTGTCCCGAATCGGCCGCCACGGTGATGACCGACCTGCGCGAGATCGGCCCGACCTATTACTTTGCGCCGCCGCGCGTGCTCGAGAACCTGATCACCCAGGTCACCATCCGCATGGAGGATGCGAGCTTCCTCAAGCGCCGCATGTTCCAGTCCTTCATGACGCTCGCCCGCAGGATCGGACCGGCGCTGCTCGACGGCCGGCCGGTCGCCGCCGCCGACCGGTTGCTCTACGCGCTGGGCAATCTCCTGGTCTACGGGCCGCTCAAGAACACGCTGGGCATGAGTCGCGTGCGCGTGGCCTACACCGCGGGCGAGGCCGTCGGGCCCGAGATCTTCAACTTCTACCGCGCGCTCGGCGTCAACATGAAGCAGCTCTACGGCCAGACCGAAGCGTCGGTGTTCGTCACCATCCATCCCGACGGCGAAGTCTTCTCCGACACGGTCGGCAAGCCGGTCTCGAAAGTCGAGCTCAGGATCGCCGAGTCGGGCGAGGTGCTCTACCGCAGCCCCGGCGTGTTCAAGGAGTATTTCAAGAACCCCGAGGCGACCAACGACACAAAGACCGAAGACGGCTGGGTGCACACGGGCGACGCAGGCTACCTCGACGAGCGCGGGCACCTTCGCATCATCGATCGCGCCCGCGACGTCGGCAAACTGAACGACGGCACGCTGTTCGCGCCGAAATTCATCGAGAACAAGCTGAAGTTCTTCCCGCACATCAACGAGGCGGTGGCGTTCGGCCATGGCCGCGATTACGTCTCGGCCTTCGTCAACGTCGACATGACGGCGGTCGGCGACTGGGCCGAGCGGCGCCATATTGCCTATGCGAGCTACCAGGAGCTGGCCGGCCACAAGGATGTCTACGATCTCGTGGCGGCTGAGATCGAGCAGGTCAACCGCGACCTCGCCGCCGATCCGCGCATGGCGGGCGCCCAGATCCGCCGCTTCCTGATCCTGCCCAAGGCGCTCGAGGCCGACGACGGCGAGCTCACGCGCACGAACAAGGTGCGGCGCTCCTTCATCGGCGAGCGTTACGGCGCGCTGGTCGACGCGCTCTACGACGGCTCGCGCAACACCCACATCAAGGTCGACGTCACCTTCGAGGACGGTCGCAAGGGCGCGATCGAGGGCGACGTCGAAATCCGTGGCCTGGCGCCCCAGCCGGTCCCGGCGCCGGCACGGCTGCGGCGCGTGGCGAGCTGATGCCGACCCGCGGCCTCATTGCTGGGAGCGCGCCACTCCAGTGGCGCTATCATGGTCTTCCGGACCGCGAGCCTCCGGCTCGCATCATGATCATGAGCGAGCCAGAGGCTCGCGGTCCGCATGAGCAAGATAAGATGCGCCACTGGAGTGGCGCGCTCCCAGCAAAGACGGTCCCATGAGCGCCCGTTCGCGTTCCTTCAACGAGGTGCTGCTGGCGGTCGAGAATATCAGCCTGTCGTTCGGCGGCGTGAAGGCGCTCAGCGATATCAGCTTCGACATCGCCAAGGGCGAGATCCGCGCCATCATCGGGCCCAACGGCGCGGGCAAGTCGTCGATGCTGAACTGCATCAACGGCTTTTATCATCCGCAGCAGGGCGCCATCACATATAAAGGTGTGCGGCGCAGCCAGATGCGGCCGCACGAGGCGGCCGAGCAGGGCATCGGCCGCACCTTCCAGAACATCGCGCTGTTTCGCGGCATGTCGACCCTCGACAACATCATGACCGGCCGCAACCTGCGCATGAAGACCGGCTTGTTCTGGCAGGCGCTGCGAATCGGCCCGGCGGCGCGCGAGGAGATCGAGCACCGTTTGGTGGTCGAGCGCATCATCGACTTCCTCGAGATCCAGCACATCCGCAAGGTGCCGGTCGGCCAGCTGCCCTACGGCCTGCAGAAGCGGGTCGAGCTCGGCCGCGCACTCGCCGCGCAGCCCGACCTGCTGCTGCTCGACGAGCCGATGGCCGGCATGAACATCGAGGAGAAGCAGGACATGTGCCGCTTCGTCCTCGACGTGAACGACGAGTTCGGCACCACGATCTGCCTGATCGAGCACGACATGGGCGTGGTCATGGACATATCGGATCGCGTCGTGGTCCTCGACTACGGCAAGAAGATCGGCGACGGCGTGCCCGACGCCATCAAGAGCAACAAGGCGGTGATCGACGCCTATCTCGGCGTGAGTCATTGAGATGCTTTGTATAGCGAGAGTCATGTCTTCCGGACCGCGGGCGTCCCGCCCGCTCATTCTCCTCTCCCCCGCTAGGGGGAGAGGCTGGGTGAGGGGGTTACACCCATCGATTCCCCCTCACCTAACCTCTCCCCCTAGCGGGGGAGAGGAACATGAGAAGAGAAGGACATAATGGGTTTCTTCCTCGAAGTCCTGATCGGCGGCCTTCTCGCCGGCGTCCTCTACTCGCTGGTCGCGCTGGGTTTCGTACTGATCTTCAAGGCCTCCGGCGTCTTCAACTTCGCCCAGGGCGCGATGGTGCTGACGGCGGCGCTGGCGCTGGTGCGCGCGCTCGAGCTCACGCAGGAGAAGTGGCACTGGCCGTTCGGCCTGGCGCTGGCCGCCGCCTTGCTGTTCGCCGGCGCCGTCATGGCGGTCATTGCCTGGGCAGCCGAACGGCTGGTGCTGCGCAAGCTGGTGAACCAGGAGGGCATCATCCTGTTCATGGCGACCATCGGCGTCACGTTCTTCCTCGAGGGACTGGCCCAGGGCGTGTTCGGCGCCGACGTCTATCCGCTCAATATCGGCCTGCCCAAGGAGCCGCTGTTCATTCTCGAATCGCTGTTCGACGGCGGCATCCTGGTGAACGAGCTCGACATCTGGGCCGCCGTCATCGCCGGCCTCCTGGTGGCGGGGCTGGCGCTGTTCTTCCAGTGGACACGCATCGGCCGGGCGCTGCGCGCCGTGGCCGACGACCATGCCGCCGCGCAGTCGGTCGGCATTCCGCTCAACCAGATCTGGTTCATCGTCTGGCTGGTCGCGGGCCTGGTGGCGCTGGTCGCGGGCGCGGTGTGGGGCAGCAAGCTCGGCGTGCAGTTCTCGCTCTCGCTGTTGGCGCTGAAGGCGCTGCCGGTGCTCGTGCTCGGCGGCTTCACGTCCGTCCCCGGCGCCATCGTCGGCGGGCTGATCATCGGCGCCGGCGAGAAGATCTCGGAGGTTTTTGCCGGCTCCTGGGTGAAGAGCCTGGGGGCATGGTTCACCGAACACGGCGCTTCCGGCCTCGGCGCGATCCTGGCCGACGTCGGCGGCACCCTGAGCGGCATCGAAATCTGGTTCGCCTATGTGCTGGCGCTGCTGTTCCTGCTGGTCAGGCCTCAGGGCCTGTTCGGCGAACGCATCATCGAGCGCGTGTAAGAACGGGAGGGCGGCGTGTTCTATCGCGAGGCCGGCCAGTACAAGGCCAGTTACCAATCGGACCAGGCGATCTTCCCGATCGCACAGGACCGCTTCGCGATGCTGGCGCTGCTCGCCGTCGCCTTCCTCGTCGTGCCCTTCGTGGCCAGCGAATATGTCTACCGCGCCGTCCTGATCCCGGTGGTGATCCTGGCGCTGGCGGCGATCGGGCTGAACGTGCTGATGGGCTATTGCGGCCAGGTCTCGCTGGGCTCGGGCGCCTTCATGGCGATCGGCGCCTACGCTGCCTACAACCTCGCCATCCGCCTGCCCTTTCTCAACCCCTTCGTCTGCGTCCTGCTGGGCGGCTTCGTGGCGGCAGCAGTAGGCATCGCCTTCGGCGTGCCGAGCCTGCGCATAAAAGGCTTCTATCTGGCCTGCGCCACGCTGGCGGCGCAGTTCTTCGCCGACTGGGCATTCCTGCGCATAAAGTGGTTCACCAACTACACGCCGTCCGGCTCGGTCAATGCGCCGCCCCTGCAGGCCTTCGGCTTCGACCTCGGCACGCCCACGGCGAACTACCTGATCGCGCTGGCCTTCACCGTCGTGCTGGGCCTCGCTGCCAAGAATATCGTGCGCGGCCATGTCGGCCGCCAGTGGATGGCGATCCGCGACATGGACATCGCGGCCGAAATCATCGGCGTGCGACCGATGTACGCCAAGCTCACCGCCTTCGCCGTGTCGTCGTTCCTGATCGGCGTGGCCGGTGCGCTGTGGGCCTTCGTCTATCTCGGCTCGTGGGAGCCGGCCGCCTTCTCGATCGACCGCTCCTTCCAGCTCATGTTCATGGTCATCATCGGCGGCCTGGGCTCGATCCTGGGCAGCGTGCTGGGGGCGGCCTTCATCGTGCTGCTGCCGATCTTCCTCAACCAGGCGCTGCCGCCGCTGGGCGCGCTGTTCGGCTGGAAGATCAGCACGGCCACGGTATCGAACTTCGAATCGATGATCTTTGGCGCCTTGATCGTGTTCTTCCTGGTCGTCGAACCCAACGGGCTCGCGCGTTTGTGGTCGGTCGCCAAGGAAAAGCTGCGGCTCTGGCCCTTCCCGCACTGACATCTCTTCCCTCCCCTCGCGAAGCGCGGGGAGGTGCCCGCGCAGCGGGTGGAGGGGTCAAGGCGGCTGGGCGATTGAAGAAAGCTTGACCCCTCTGGCCTTCGGCCACCTCCCCACTTCGTGGGGAGGAAGTGATTTCGGCCCGTCGGAATATGCTTTAGGGTTTCAACAAGGTACGGCCGCAAGGACCGGCCACAATGTGAGGAGGAAACGATGGGACTTCGTAGACTGGCGCTGCTTGGCGCCGCGATCGTGTCGGCCGGCGTCATCGCCGCCACGACCGGCCCTAATGCGGCGTGGGCGCAGAACGAGCAGTTCATTCCCGGCCTGGTCTATCGCACCGGCGCCTATGCCCCCAACGGCATCCCGTTTGCCGACGGCGTCGCCGACTACATCGCCATGCTGAACGCGCGCGACGGCGGCATCAACGGCGTCAAGATCACCTTCGAGGAATGCGAGACCGGCTACGCCACCGACCGCGGCGTTGAATGCTACGAGCGCCTCAAGGGCCATGCTCCGACCGGGGCGTCCTATTTCAGCCCGCTCAGCACCGGCATCACCTTCGCGCTCACCGAGAAGGCGCCGGGCGACAAGATCCCGCTGATCACCATGGGCTACGGCCGCGCCGACAGCCGTGACGGCGCGGTGTTCGAATGGAACTTCCCGCTGCTCGGCACCTACTGGACGGCGGCCAATGTCGCCATCCAGCACATCGCCAAGGAGATGGGCGGCTTCGACAAGCTCAAGGGCAAGAAGATCGCGCTGCTCTATCACGACTCGCCCTACGGCAAGGAGCCGATCGCCGCTCTCGAGGTCATGTCCAAGAAGTACGGCTTCGAGTTCCTGCCGATCCCGGTGCCGGCGCCCGGCAGCGAGCAGAAGTCGCAATGGCTGCAGATCCGCCAGCAGAAGCCGGACTATGTCCTGCTGTGGGGCTGGGGCATCATGAACTCCGCCGCCGTCACCGAGGCCGGCAACGTCAACTATCCGCGCGACAAGATGATCGGCGTGTGGTGGTCGGGCGCCGAGCCGGACGTCGTTCCGGCCGGCGAGAAGGGCGCGGGCTACAAGGCGCTGATGCTGCAGCATCCGGCCGGCAAGTCTGCCGTCTATGCCGATCTCGAGAAGTTTGTCATCACGCCGGGCAAGTCGCTCGCCAAGCCCGACGAGATCGGCTCGGTGCTCTACAATCGCGGCCTGATCAACTCGATGCTGGGCACCGAGTCGATCCGTACCGCCATGGCGAAGTTCGGCAACAAGCCGATGACTGGCGAGCAGGTGCGCTGGGGCATCGAGCATCTCGACCTCACCGCCGAGCGCATCAAGCAACTCGGCTTCGAGGGCATGATCGGACCGATCAAGGTGTCGTGCGCCGACCATGAAGGCACCCGGCTGAGCCGCGTCCACCAGTGGGACGGCAAGAAGTGGAACGTCATCTCCGACTGGTACACCGCCGACGACGCCGTCATCGCGCCGCTGGTCAAGGATACGGCGTCCAAGTACGCGACCGAGAAGAAGATCACGCCGCGCGACTGCTCGAAGGAGAGCTGACCCCTTCCGGCGCATTCGCGCCACCTTCCCCTGAAGACAGGGGAAGGCATTAATCTGAATCTTCGTCTCCCCCGTTCACACGGGGGAGGTGGCCCGAAGGGCCGGAGGGGGAAGGCCCCAAAGATGACCGTCGCTACTCCCGCGCCTGCTCCCTCCGTCAACGTCCTCGACGTCGCCAACATCGAGGTGATCTACAATCACGTCATCCTCGTCCTGAAGGGCGTCTCGCTCTCGGTGCCCGCGGGCAGCATCGTGGCGCTGCTGGGCGCCAACGGCGCGGGCAAGTCGACCACGCTGAAGGCGATCTCCAACCTGCTGCAGGCCGAGCGCGGCGAGGTCACCAAGGGCCAGATCCATTGCCGCGGCGAGAGGGTCGATGGCCTCACGCCCAACGATCTGGTGCGGCGCGGCGTCATTCAGGTGATGGAAGGCCGCCACTGCTTCGGCCATCTCACGGTCGAGGAAAACCTGCTGACCGGCGCCTTCATCCACGGCAACAAGCGCCGCCAGATCGCCGACGACCTCGAGAAGGTCTATCACTATTTCCCGCGCCTCAAGGAGCGCCGCACCAGCCAGGCCGGCTACACGTCGGGCGGCGAGCAGCAGATGACGGCGATCGGCCGCGCCCTGATGAGCCGGCCCACCACCATCCTGCTCGACGAGCCGTCGATGGGCCTCGCCCCGCAGCTCGTCGAGGAGATCTTCGAGATCGTCAAGAACCTCAACGAGCGCGAGCGGGTCTCGATCCTGCTGGCCGAACAGAACACCAACGTGGCGCTGCGCTACGCCCATTACGGCTACATCCTGGAGAACGGCCGGGTGGTGCTCGACGGCGACGCCGCGAGCTTGCGCGAAAACGAGGACGTGAAGGAATTCTATCTCGGCATCGGCGGCGAGGGCCGCCGCTCGTTCCGCGACGTCAAGCACTACCGCCGGCGCAAGCGCTGGCTGTGATGCTCGCTCCTCAAGCCCTCTCTCACTTCCAGTCCCCTTAATCTTCCTCATATTCCTCTCCCCCCGCTAGGGGGAGAGGTTAGGTGAGGGGGCAACAGGAGATGTAACCCCCTCACCTAACCTCTCCCCCTAGCGGGGGAGAGGAGCATGAGACCTAGGCAGCCTGGCTCGCCGCTACCTTCTTCGGAATCGGCGGCGCGAAGCGGAAGGCGGCGCCCAGCCGGTTCCAGGCATTGATGGTGCCAATCGCCACGCTGAGAAAGATGAGTTCCGCCTCGCTGAAGTGCCGGCGCACGGCTTCATAGGCTTCGTCGGGCACGCTACGGTCGGCGAGCCGCGTCAGCGTCTCCGCCCAGGCCAACGCCGCGCATTCCTTGTCGGAGAAGATGCCGGCCTCATGCCAGGTCGCCACCAGGTCGAGCTTCTCCTGCGGCACGCCGAGCTTGCGCGACACTTTGAGATGGATCTGCAGGCAGAAGGCGCAGTTGTTGATCTGCGAGATGCGCAGCTTCACGAGCTCGACGATCGTCTTGTCGAGGCCCGACTCCTCGGTGCTCTTGCCCATGGCGAGCAGTGCGGCCTGCGCGCCGGGCACGGCCTTCTGAAAGGTCTCGTAGGCGATGCGGACGTTGGACATGGTGTTCTCCAAGAATATTCGAACTCTGATATAATGCGGTGAGTAAATCGCGCAAGTCCGGGATTTCGCTACCGGTGGTAGATTGATCTGTCGCAAATGCAGGCATAAAGAAGCGACCATGGCCGACGATCCGAACAATCTCGTTCTCGAGCACTTGCGGGGCATCCGCGCCGATTTGGGTGACGTTCGGCAAGACGTGCGCGAGGTCAAGCAACGCCTCACATCGCTGGAGGTCTCGGTCGCCAACCTCAGCAGCGGGATAGCCAATCTGCACGGTGACTTTGCCGGTCAGTCGGGACGAATCGACCGCGTGGAGAGCAGGCTGGAAAGAATCGAGAATCGCCTGAATTTACGCGGCGCCTAGAACGGCGTCACAGCGAGTCTGGTTGGTTGGGTTGCCTTGGCAAGTGGGCGCTGTGACGTCTACGGTACCTGCAAATACCGAGGAAACACCCAATGTCGAAACACTACGACACGCTGGAGACCCGTTCGCCGGCTGAACGGGAGAAGGCGTTGATGCAGGCTCTGCCGCAGCAGGTCGCCAACGCCAAGGTCAACGCGCCCTTCTTCAAGGAGTGGCTGAAGGACGTCGACCCGGCTGCGGTCACCTCACGCGCGGCGCTCGCTAGGTTGCCGGTGCTGCGCAAGGCGATGCTGGGCGAGGTCCAGAAGAAGCAGCCGCCGATGGGCGGGCTCATAACCGTGCCGATGAGCAAGGTGCGTCATGTCTTCATGTCGCCCGGCCCTATCTTCGAGATCGACACCGACGAGCCCGACTATTTCCGCGGCGCGCGCGCCATGCATGCCGGCGGCTTCCGGCCCGGCGACGTTGTCTACAACACCTTCTCCTATCACCTGACGCCCGCCGGCATCATGATGGAATCGGCGTTGCGGGCGCTCGGCTGCGCCGTCGTGCCGGGCGGCGTCGGCAATACCGAGCTGCAGCTCGACGCCATCGCCGCGATCAAGCCTACCGGCTATGTCGGCACGCCGTCGTTCCTGAAGATCCTGATCGAGAAGGCGGCCGAGCTGGGCAAGGACATCTCCTCGATCAAGAAGGCCTTCGTCGGCGCCGAGGCGCTGCCGCCGTCGCTCCGCCAGATGTTCATCGACAAGGGCATGACCTGCCTGCAGAGCTACGGCACGGCCGATCTCGGCACCATCGCCTACGAATCGGAGTCGCTCGAAGGCATGATCGTCGATGAGGGCGTGATCGTGGAGATCGTGCGGCCCGGCACCGGCGATCCTGTGCCCGAGGGCGATGTCGGCGAGGTCGTGGTCACGACCTTCAACCGCGCCTATCCGCTGATCCGCTTCGGCACCGGCGACATGTCGGCTGTGCTGGCTGGCACGAGTCCGTGCGGCCGCACCAACATGCGCATCAAGGGCTGGATGGGCCGCGCCGACCAGCGCACCAAGGTGCGCGGCATGTTCGTCGATCCCGAGCAGATCGCCGAGATCTCCAAAAAGCATCCGGGACTGGGCCGCCTGCGGCTGGTCATCGACTGGGTCAACCAGGCAGATGTGATGACCCTCAAGGTCGAGGCGCCGCAGCCCTCGACGGATCTCGAGAAAGCGATGGAAGGCACCATCCGCACCGTGTGCAAGGTGGGCGGCAAGGTCGAGTTCGCCAAGCCCGGCAGCCTGCCCAACGATGGCAAGGTGATCGACGACGTCAGGAAGTATACGTGAGGCCGCCCGATGATCATCCGCGATGCCCGGCCGGCCGACCTTCCGGTGGTCCGTCGCCTGATCGGGCAACTGGCTGACGTCCCGGACGAGGCGGAATTCCGCACCCGCTTCGAGCGCGTGTCGGCGGTGCCGGGCCATCGAATCATCGTCGCCGAAATGGACAGCGAGATCGTCGGCGTGCTGCATGTCTTCGAGCGGCCCGCCCTGGAGAAGCCTTGCGAGGCCGTCGTGCAGGCGCTTGTCGTCGACGGCAAGCGGCGAGGCGCCGGCATCGGCGAGGCGCTCATGCGCGAGGCCGAGGCCTGGGCCGCCTCAAGGAAGCTCGCTTCGACGGCGCTCTATACCCGCATCGACCGCGACAGGGCGCGGATGTTCTACGAGCGCATCGGTTATCGCCTGAAGGCGACATCGCACCTGATGGTCCGAACCTAGGCCGGGCGACTGAGCGGATACGCGCCGACTGCTGGCATTTTGCTGGCATCGCGGTCGAGCGTGGCCCTACCCATGGTGTACCGCCGACGCTCCGCGCTCTCCCCGCCCTCTATGCCGGTACGAAAGTATTATTCCGCTCGCCGGCGAAGCTTGGCTCTTGACAGTCCTGAGCAATGTTGTGGCGTATGCCTGCCGACACTCACGAGCAAAGGATCGGCACATGTTCAATCTCCCGACCACGCGTATCGCCGGCCGGAGAACGGACGCGTCAGTTGACGTCGAGCTTCAGCCCTTCCTTGTCGATCACGCTCTTCCACAGCGCGATCTGCGCATTTACGAACGCGTCGAACTGCTCGGGCGTGCCATAGGCGGGAAAACCTGCCATGGACTTGAAGCGCTCCTGGGTCTTGGCGTCGTCGAGCCAGACCTTCATCTGGGCGTTGAGCGAATCGACGATCGGCCGCGGCGTGCCGGCCGGCAGGAAGACGCCGAACCAGGTCGAGACGTCGAACGGTTTCAGCTCCGGCATGGTCTCGCAGATCGGCACCAGCTCGGGCGTCAGCGGATTGCGTTGCGCCGAGGTGATGCCGAGCCCTCTCAGCTTGCCCGCTCGCATGAACTCGATGCTGGTGGTGAGGTTGTCGAAGAAGAACTGGGTCACGCCCGCCGTCAGGTCCTGCAGGGCCGGCGCCGCGCCGCGATAGGGGATGTGCTGGGCCTTGGTGCCGGTGAGCTGCAGGAACCAGGCGCCCGACAGGTGCGGCGACTGGCCGGTGCCCGAGGAGGCGTAGGAAGCCTTGCCGTTCTGCGCCCTGAGCCAGGCGACGAACTCCGGCACGGTCGTGGCCGGCACCGAGGGATGGACCACCAGCACGTTGGGCGCGGTGATGACGTTCGACACCGGGATCAGGCTTTTCGGCGTGTACGGCATGTTGCGGTAGAGCGAATAGGCGATCGACTGCGGCCCGATATTGCCCATCAGCATGGTCTGCCCGTCGGGGCTGGCCTTGGCGACTTCGGTCGAGCCGATGACGCCGCCGGCGCCGGACTTGTTGTCGACCACGCAGGATTGGCCCCAGCTCTGCTGGAGGAAGGCCGCCAGCAGACGGGCCACGATGTCCGTGGTGCCGCCGGGGGCTGCCGGCACGACCATGCGGGTGGCCGCGGCGGGCTTCCAGGCCGCCTCGGCTTTCAGGCCCGAGGGCAGCAGGGCGGCCGCCGGCAGAGCACTGGCCATCGCCACGAACGTACGGCGGGAAAGACGGTGAGCCATGGCGTTCCCTTACATTTTATTGAGCAACCCGTAACACGGGTGCACTGGCAAATCCGCCATAATTCCCGTATCTAGTGATAGTGCGGCTGCCCCGAATCGCCGGGCTTTTCCGGTGGTTTGCTCCCCCCGTGCATGGGGCTCGCGCCAAAGGAGGATATATTGAAGAGGCGTACTTTCGTCTCCGGTAGCGCGGCGCTGGCTGCCGCCGGTTTTGCGGCTGGTTTTACATCGGCGGCCCAGGCCGCGACCATCAAGCCCTATAGCTGGGACCTCAACCCACCGACCGACACGCGCGACAATTTCATCGCCTGGGGCAAGTCGCGCGGCGAGGATCCGGTGTTCCTTGGCCAGCGCTGGGATCGTTTCCAGGCGTTGCTCAAGAACAAGGACATCTGGGGCGCCGCGACGATCCGGGCCTTTCTGCTGACGCCGCGCGAGGAATTCGCTGCGGTCAATCCGGCGATCCACAAACGCGCCTACGAGCACGCCTTCCTCGACATCGGCTGGGGCGTGACCATGTCGGGCCCGCATCTGCAGGCACGCATGACCAACGTCATCGACGTCAAGCGCGGCGAGAAGGTGCTCGAGATCGGCACCGGCTCGGGCGTGCAGTCGGCCTACATCGCCAACCTCACCGACAATGCCTACACGATCGAGATCATCAAGCCGTTGGGCGAGCGCACGCGCGGGGTCTACGACAGGCTGATCGAGAAGGGCTACACCGAGTACCAGCACGTCAAGAGCAAGGTTGCCGACGGCTATTACGGCTGGGAAGAGGTCGGTCCCTTCGACAAGATCATCGTGACCTGCGGCATCGACCACGTGCCGCCGCCACTCCTGCAGCAGCTCAAGGCGGGCGGCCTGATGGTCATCCCGGTCGGCCCGCCGGGTGCGCAGCGCGTGCTCAAGGTCGCCAAGACGCAAGGCGCCGACGGTTCGATCACTACCAGCCGCGAGGACATCTACGGTGGCAAGATCGTGCCGTTCGTGCCCTTCACCAAGCTCGAGGGCGACCAAATCGTCGGCAACCACAACCGCTGACGCCTGGAAGACGACGCTGAATGAGGGGGCTGCGCGCCATGCACGCGCGGCCCGCTCGGCTGCAATGACAGCCCAACAACAACGGAGTCCCTCTTGACCGTTTCGGTCGATCTCGACCATCGCCCGCCGCTTACCTTCTATTTGTCCGTCGGCCTGGTCGCCGGCAGCATCATTGCGCTGCAGATCGGCATCATGCGCGTGTTCTCGGTGGGGAGCTGGGCGCATTTCGGCTCGCTGGTGGTGAGCCTCGCGATGTTCGGCTTCGGCCTCACCAGCGCCGTCATGTGCGTGGCCAAGGGCTGGTTCGAGCGCCACTGGGAGGGCGCGATCAAGGGCGCGCTGCTGGCCTTCGGGCCGCTCATGGTGGTGTGCAACCTCGCGGCCCAGCAGGTGCCGTTCAACGCCATCTTCCTGATCTCCGATCCGATGCAGAAGTGGCGGCTGCTCGCCAACTTCGTGCTCTATTTCCTGCCCTTCCTGGCCGGCGCCCTCTATCTCGGCGTGGTCTTCCTGAAGGCGCGCAAGAGTTTTAACCGCGTCTACTTCGCCGACCTCGTGGGTTCGGGCCTGTGCGGGCTTTCCGTGCTGCTCGCCATGTATTTCTACCGGCCCGACGATCTCATCATGGCGCCGCTGCTGCTGTGGCTGGCCGGTGGCGTGCTGTGGTTCACCGCGATCGGCGATCGGCGCGGGATCATGGCGATCGTCGGTGTCGCCGTGCTGACGGCGGCCGTGCACTATGTCGCGCCGCCGGCGCTCGGCATCCCCAAGCTCGCGGTGTCGGACTACAAGGGCGTCTCGTACGCCCGCAAGTTCCCCGACGCCCAGCGCATCTACGAACGCGCCTCGCCGTTCGGCTATCTCGAAGTCTATTCGAGCTCCTACCTGCATTTCGCGCCGGGCCAGTCGGACAACGCGGCGTTCAACCTGCCCAACATGCCGGCCAACGCCTATCTCGGCCTCTACATCGATTCGGAGGGACCGTCGGGCGTCATCAAGGACCTGCCGGCCGACCAGACGGCCTATTTCAAGTACCTGTCGATGTACTACCCGTACGTCATCAAGCAGAAGCCGGACACCTTCGTGGTCCAGTTCGGCGGCGGTCTCTCGACGGCGGTGGCGCTGAAGTCGGGTTCCGAGCACGTCACGGTCGCCGAAGGCAATCCCGCGGTGCTGACGGCGTTCCGCGAGGACAAGGGGCTGCGTGACTTCACCGGCGACGTGCTCAACAACCCCAAGGTCACCGTCATCGACTATGACGGCCGCCTCTACGTCGCCCACACCAAGAACCGCTACGACGTCATCGACCTGTCGCTCGCCGATTCGGCCGGCCTGTCGAGTCCCGGCGGCTTCGCCATCGTCGAGAAATATTCCTACACGCGCGAGGCCATGAGCGCCTACATGCGCGCGCTGAAGCCCGACGGCATCCTCTCGGTCACTCTGTGGAACAAGGAGGAGCCGCCCAAGTCGGTGCTGAAGCTCTATGCCACGATGGCCGCGGCGGCCCGCGACGTCGCGGGCGATGACGGCAGAGCGGATATCGCCAAGGATTTCTACGTCGTCTCGTCCTATCTCTCGACCGCCACCGTGCTCTACAAGCGCGGCGGTTTCACGCCGGAGGAGATCGCCAAGCTCAACGCCCACACCAAGGCGATGTCGTTCGACGAGATCTACTATCCCGGCCTCAAGGTCGACGAGGCGGAGCTGGCGATCTCCTC
>Ga0193743_1001707_pt1 | contig 16038 bp, 18 predicted proteins | sample L2c2metaG_FD_143038 | JGI IMG/M metagenome (GOLD analysis project Ga0193743, IMG submission 143038) | Soil microbial communities from a riparian zone of the East river system, Colorado, United States - L2c2 | ecosystem: Environmental > Terrestrial > Soil > Riparian zone | place: USA: East River...
CGGCACCTCGCCGCTCACTCTCAGCTCAAACACTGCGGTTCTCCTCAACGGCACTATTAACGTCACCTCCAAGCCCTCGCAGGTCATCACCGACACCAACCCAGCATCCTTTGTCTCCATCTCTGGCGGCACTATCGACCTCCACGGGCAAGGCGGAATCACAGGCATTTATTTTCCATCGACATCCATGGCAAATATCGATCACGTCACTGTCATCAACGGCGGCGTTCCCACCACACGCACCAGCGGAGGCATGATCCAGCTTCAGCGCGGCGGCGGATACAACATCCTCTATCGCAACACCGTCAATATGAGCGGGGGTCGCTGCCTCTGGACCCAGTACGCTAACGCCCACTACGTTGTCCTCGAAAATCAGCTCAGCAGCTGCAACATGGACGCTGTTGACTCGACTCCTCAACCTCCAATAGCTACGCTATCGACAGCATCAGCCTCGACAACATCCGTTACGGTGTCTTCATCGAACAGTCGGACTCCTATAACAAGATCTAAGGAAATTACACGACCACTCGTGATACAGCCACCTCGACAGGTCATGGAATCGGCGTCTACAACAACGCCACCTCCAGCTCAAAGCGTGCAGTCACCGATGGCAACATCGCATTCAGCAACATCAACGACGTCGTCAATAATGGCCTGCGTATCGGCTCAATCGCCACTGCAAGCGGCGGCATCGCCGAATCTGCACATACCTTCTCTTCAACAACGTTGCAACCAACAACGGCGGAAACGCCATTTTGTTCGATACGCAGTTTCCAGGAAGTGTCGAAAATTACCTCTCGCAAACAGTCCTTGCAGGCAATAAGAACGACCTCAGCCAGCAGAACACCAACGGCGCAACGCCGCCGGACTTCTTCAACCCCATGTCCGCGATCGATCTTGCGCTCAGCCAGCCTGTAACGGCCTCATCCTCTGCCACCGGCTCCGATCCAGCCAGTGCAGTCGACGGGCTCTCCTTTACCGGGTAGTCGGCAGGCTCTGGATCCAGCGCCTCATTCACCATCGATCTCGGCAGCGACGTCAGCTTCCAGCGCGTCACGCTCAAATCGACAAGCCTGCTCTCCCTGCTCCAGCTCGTTCAGCTGCAAATTTCTGAGGACGGCGTGCATTTCACCAACATCCAGGGCGTCACCGAGATCCCCGGATCGGTTCGCACTCTCCGCTTCCACTCCGTCTCCGCGCGGTATCTCTGGGTAACATGCGGGGCCTGGGCATCAACCTCCGCGAACTCAGCGTCTTCCCTCTCTAAACCGCAACCACCGCGCAGCGGCAGTCAACTGCCGTCAGCGCGGTTTACCCGGCCGTCACGATCTCCGAGAAGTCCGCGATCCCCGAGAAACTCTTCACAATCGAGGCCAGCAGAGCCAGCCTGCTCCGGCGAATCTTCTCGTCGGGATCCATCACCATCACCTGATCGAAGAACACATCCACCTGCGGACGCAGAGACGCAACCGTCTCGAGCGCCGTCCCATACTCGTGCTGCGCGCTCAGCGTCTCGACCCTCTCGCCGACATGCGTTGCGGCGCTCGTCAGTTCCCTCTGCGCCGGATGAATCTCCGCCAGAGCACCTTCGAAGTGCGTCTCTTCGCCCTTCTCCTTTGCCTGCGCCAGGATGTTCTTCATGCGCTTGAATGCTGCGCTCACCGCCTCGAAGTCCGCCGAGCCGCGCACCGAGCTCACCGCCTCAGCCCGCGCCACCGCATCGCGTACGTCATCGCTTCCCGCCGCAAGCACGGCCTTCACCACGTCGTAGGCCTGCTTTTTCGCCTCACGCAGGTAGAACTCCAGTCGTTCCACAAGGAAGGCCCGAACCCTCGCCTCGACCGCCTCGTTCGCCGTCGCTCGTCCCACAACCTCGCTTAACGTCAGCGGCAACGCAGGTACGCTCTCAGCAAGAATCTTCACAACGCCATTGGCAGCGCGGCGCAGCGCAAACGGATCCTTCGATCCCGTAGGCTCCATGCCTAACCCGAACATCCCGGCGATCGTGTCCGCCTTATCCGCAATCGACAGCAGCGTTCCCTCCACCGTGCGCGGAACCGCATCTTCCATCGACTCCGGCAGATACTGATCGTAGATCGCCTCGCTCGCCTCAGCCGAAGCTCCCTGCGCCCTCGCATAAAGACCGCCCACAACTCCCTGCAGCTCGGTAAACTCTTTCACCAGCTCCGTCGTCAGGTCCGTCTTCGCCAGCGTAGCCGCCTCATCCAGCGCGGCCGCATTCACCTTCGCCCCACGCGTCGCCACCAGCTCCGCCAGCCCCAGCGCCAACTCGCGCACACGAGTCGTCTTTGCCGCGTAGCTGCCCAGCTCCTTCTGAAACGTAACATTCTCCAGCAGCTTCACCCGCTCCTTCAGCGGCACCCTCTGATCGAACTCCCAGAAGAACCGCGCATCGTTGAACCGAGCCCGGAGCACGCGCTCATTTCCATGCCGGATCACACCCAGCCCGGCCTCGTCCGCTTCCGTATTCAACACCGCCAGAAAGTGCGCCGCCAGCTTGCCCGTCTTGTCCTCCACTGCCAGATACTTCTGGTGATCACGCATCACCGTTACAAGTACCTCTTCCGGCAATGTCAGGTACTCCGGCTCAAAGTTGCCGAGAATCACCGATGTATCGGAAGCCCACTCCGTCACGTGAGTCAGCGTGTCAATCAGGCCATGGTCTTCGCGCCACCGAGCGCCCTCCACTGTGCGGGTCACACGATCCAGCGCTTTACGAATCTTCTGCCGACGCGTCACCACATCCGCGATCACGTGCGCATCCAGCAGTGCCACCTCATACTTCGCCGGAGCCTCCAGCTTGATTGCCGCATCGCCAAACAGCACGCGATGCCCATACGTCACAGCGCCAGCCACCTTGCCGCCGAACTCCACCGGAACCACTCGATCGCCCAGCAGCGCCACCATCCACCGTACCGGCCGCACAAACCGCTCCGGCTTGCCCGCGCGCCAGTACATGTTCTTCGCCCAGTAGATCGCGGTAATCTCCCTCGGCAACTCCGCCGCAATCACCTCGGCCGCCGCGCGTCCCGGCTTCACCACCGTTGCGGCAAGATACTCACCCTTTGGCGTCGTCACCGTCTTCAGCTCTTCGGCCGCAACGCCGGCCTTCTTTGCAAACGCCATCGCCGCCGGAGTCGCCACTCCATCCTTGAACGCCACCTTCACCGAAGGCCCCGTCAACTCCTCGGCCGCATCCTCCTGCCGCTCCGCGACACCAGTCACCAGCACAGCGAGCCGCCGCGGCGTCGAATAGCTCTTCGCCTCGGCTCCGGCAGCAACCAGCCGCTCACGCTCCAGCAACGCCAGCACGCGCCGCTTCAGCTCTGCCTCGGCCCCCGCGATCATCCGCGCAGGAACCTCCTCCAACCCAATCTCAAACAAAAACTCAGCCATTCTTTCCTATCCGTTCTCTTTCTTGAGTGCTCGGCGTCTCTCTGAGTTGTCGATGACCTCTTTGAGTTTCTTGCTGGAAGCATTAGTCAAAAACCAGCTTGCGATCTCGGTAACAAACTCGACGACAGCTCCAAAGAGATCGTGCATAGCTAACTCGCCACCTCTACCACCGTCTCCGCAGCCAGCAACTCACCCTGCCGCGCATAGGCCTTCGCCACACCGACCACCAGCGTGCGAATCCGCGCCATGACGCCGACACGCTCCGTCACCGAAATTGCACCTCGCGCATCCAGCAGGTTGAAGACATGCGAGCACTTCAGCGCAAGTTCATAAGCTCCCAGCACCGGGAAGCGCCTCAGGGTCAGCTCGTCCATCTTCTCCATACCCTTGGCACGCTCCAGCAGGTCCAGGCACTCGGCCTCATACAGCTTCAAGTGCTCCCAAAGCTTCGGCACCTCGGCATAGTCGAAGCTGTAGGCCGAAAACTGTTCCTCCTCGGCCAACCTCATCTCGCCATACGTCACCTTGCGTCCAGTATCCGGCTCTACGGCCCACACAATGTCGTAGATTGAATCCACATCCTGCAGGAACCCCGCAATGCGCTCAAGGCCATAGGTGATCTCGCCGCAGATCGGGTCCAGGTCCATGCCGCCGCACTGCTGAAAGTAGGTGAACTGCGTGATCTCCAGCCCGTCGAGCATTACCTGCCATCCCACACCCCAGGCGCCGCCCACCGGCCACTCCCAGTTGTCCTCTTCGAACTTGATGTCGTGCTCGCGCAGGTCGATGCCGATCGCCTCCAGCGACTCCAGATACAGCTCCTGGATCCGCTCCGGCGGCGGCTTCAGAATCACCTGAAGCTGCGTATGCCGGAACAGCCGGTTCGGGTTCTCTCCATAACGTCCATCCGCAGGCCTCCGCGACGGCTGCGCATACGCAATCCGCACCGGCTTCGGCCCCAGAACCCGAAGAAATGTGTCGGGGGACATCGTCCCCGCGCCCACCTCTACGTCATACGGCTGCTGCAACACGCAGCCCTGCTCGGCCCAGAAACGCTGCAGCCGGAATAACAGTTCCTGAAAGGTAAGCGCCTTCTTCGTGGCGATCTCAGCCATAAATCTCTCTTTAATCGAAGTAATCTTCTGATTCTAAATGCAAGGCATCCCACGCCCATTTCATGCCGGCTTCCAGCCTCAAGAGCGCGCCTCAACCGGAGTATCAATTCCTTGGATTCTGCAGAATGCGTCGCTTCCCTTCCTCCGGAGCGAGTGAGGGATCTGAAGGAACGGTCGTCGGATCCTTCATCAGGGCCGGATCAGACAGCGGTATCGATATCCCGGAAGGCCGGATAAAAAGGCTCTCTCCCCTCTCAACCTTTATCCGCATGTCATGCTCGCCTTTGGTCGAGTTCGTTGCCCTAGGAAACTCCAGAATATATCGCTGCCGCACCATCGTGACCCAGCGCTCCAGGGTCGCCTTCTTCATGCCGGCATAGGTAGTCATCACCAATCCCCCGCTCAGCTGACAGATCGCCTCCAGCGGCTCCTCATTCCTCCATTGCCTGTCACTGTCCCAACCCCGCCCCGAGATAACAACTGGCATATCTGTCATCGCGAACACGGCGATCCCCTGCGCCTGCGTGAAGCGCCGAATCTCATTCCACGAACGCTCACTGCCCCGGTCGCGTCGATCTGTAACCACAAGCATCACCCTCCGCCCCGGGAGCGAAGCCAGATGGCTCGCCACAAATCCCATCGCGTCCCACAGGTTCACCGGACTCTGTTTGCATTGGTTGTCATTCTTCTCTCCGCGCTTCGTCCATGCCTCTAACAGAACCTCAACCCCTCGATTCAGGGTTACGCTCGCCACCGGCACAGCTTTCAAAGACCGAGCCAGGCCGCAGTCCATCGCGTAGACCGAAACGCGGTCCCTCGTCGACAACAACGACGGAGCAAGATTGGCAAGATCCTCTCCAATTCCCGGCAACAGCTTCTTCTCGTTCGTGTCCAGCAGAATCGAAAGCGAGATCGGATCGTTTCCCTCAAGTCTGGAGTGCGTCACCCGGAACCACGGGCCTTCATCGATGCTCACCGAAAACTGCCTCTCCGCGATCGGACCGGTCAGCGGCTTCAGATTACCCTGCAACACCAGCGTAGGAACCTGAACCAGATCCGCATAAACGTGCAGGGTAGGAACCCCCTTGTCCCGCTCAGCAGTCCTCTCCTGCCCGATAAAGATCGTCGCCCCACAGACAAGGACAAACCCCGTACTCCATAAGGACAATCTCATGCGCGCAAAGCTCACCAGCTGAAACATCACCAACATCACCGCGGCAGTATGGCAGAACTTACCGCCCGTCATCCATGCTTCTGCCACGCATGCTATAGATTGCTCCTCTTTACTGATCGCCAACATCTCCGCCCTCGGAGGCTGTCAAGAGGGATTCCATACAAGCAACTGAAACATAAAGACTTATTTCTGCATATTAGTTTCACTCCGATCGATAGAATTATTAAAGAGGTAGGAAAGCATTCGAGCCTTCAAAGAGAGCCCTCTCGAATTTCTTCGAGAAGTCTCACTGGGCTAACTTTGGTCCGGATCTAAATTATTTTGAATCAAGACTTTGCATCAAATCATACGGGGGGTAGGAGAAACCGTACCCTGACCAAACAGATACGGATAACCCTGCGATGAGATGGAAATTCAAAAATCTGGAATCAACCAAAATCTCAGAATTTGAGATATTTCTCACCACGACGCAAAGGGAGCTAACCAACGTTAAACTATTGAAAATAAACGTAAATATGTAGAAATATCCCGGCTTGACCTTCATCCAGATGAGAGATTTTTCTATGAAGGAACATATTTTTGTAGATTCTCCTCCATTTTGTGGTATCTTTCTTTTACGGGATGAGACACGATGTGCTCTCCCGGAAGGATCATCAGTCTTGAGTGCAAGTCCTCGACTGATACAAGTTGCGTCACTGGCCTCCCGGCACGAACACTGTTCGTGCCGTCTTTTTTTGCTTCGCATCCGACTCTTCATCTGATTTCGCCTACCACTATTATTTCGATTTAGGATTGTGGTTATGAAGCGAACTCTCGGACTCCTCGCATTAGGACTCATTACAGTCGCGGCCTCTGCGCAGTGGAGCAATCCGGCGGCAGACATTCCCGCCTACAATGCCAAGCCTCCTGCGAAGCCGCTTCCCCCGGTGCTGAGCGGAGATCAGCTCACCGGCGCTTACTTTACGCACCCCTATCAGGCGACCATCTATAAGATGGCGGCAAAGATCCCCGCCGTCCTGCACCAGCAGCCCTGCTACTGCCACTGCGACCGGGCGCTCGGGCACAACAGTCTGCATAGCTGCTTCGAAGGAACGCACGGAGCGGCCTGCTCCACCTGCATGAAGGAAGTGATCTACGCCTATCAGCAGACAAAGAAGGGAAAGACCCCAGCGCAGATCCGCGCCGCAATCGAGCGCGGCGACTTCGAGAGTGTCGATCTTGAAAACGCTTCTCTGTAAGCTGGAACAGGATAGGCTCGCAGGATGAACTGGATCTTCTGGGCTGTCCTCTCCGCCGTCTTCGCCGCCGCAACCGCGCTTCTGGCTAAGGTTGGAGTGACCGGGATCGATTCCAACCTCGCAACCGCCATCCGCACCTCAGTGATCGTCGTCTTCACCTGGGCGATTGCACTCAGCCTGGAGACGCATCGTGGACTCGCGCAAATCTCTCCGCGAAGCTGGCTCTTCCTGGTGCTATCCGGAATCGCAACCGGACTCTCGTGGCTCTGCTACTTTCGCGCGCTCCAGCTCGGCCCCGCCTCCAGCGTCGCCCCAATCGACAAGCTCAGCGTGGTCCTCGTTATCTTCGGCGCATGGTTCTTTCTGGGCGAGAGACTGACTCCTCTCAAGATTGGGGGCGCCTCTCTAATCGCCATCGGAGCCGTGATCCTGGCCTTCGCGTGACGGCGCTGGGCCAGGCTTCGGGATCAGAGATCACGATATAATAGAAACAGTTCTTTGCACGGCCCAATGCAATGTTGGTGCCAGCTCCAGATGGGGGCGTCACGGCTTCGACGGGATTGCTTGCGGCAGAGAGGCATGCCGGGGTGTGAACACCCGTAATCGCTCACAAAACTATAAGTGCCGAACCTCAATTCGCGCTTGCTGCTTAATTAACTAAGTAGCCGATCGCTCGGGCTTCGCCTACGGGCCCGTACCGATCGTCGCACAGTAGGCTGGCCAAACCTGCTCCGTCTGCGCGGGAATGGCGAGATCGATCAGGCTGGTCGTCGTCGCATCTTTGTCCGTTCTAAGCGACGATGACGAGACAAAAATGAACTGGAAAAAGCATGAAGGCTCTCTGTTGAAGGTTTTTTCGGACGCGGGTTCAACTCCCGCCGCCTCCACCAAATTTTATTTATCAATTACTGGCACAAGATGACGCGGGATCCATTTCTGCCCGCGTCAGTTCACCATAAACTCTCTCGACACAGAGATTAGAACCGCACAGCGGCTTCGAACTCACGCTTCAGCAAATTCTTGATGGAAAAGGACTCAGGCCACTGTGTGATTCGGCCTCTACTTCCCTGCCACAAAAGCCATTCAAAGACAGTGTTGTAGCCAAACGGGAATCGCGCCTCTGTCGTGAGAGAAGTGCCACTCACTATCCCCGATTACCAAACTAAGACCTCTGTGTCGCGGCAAAGGTCTTGAGCGTGTCTCTGGACTCTCAAGCATCCCGACATCTCGACAGCAGCAGCTGCGTCTAAAATGTGAAGCATTCGTTCCGAACCGAACCCGAATACGATTCCTCTCCCAACGCCGAGCTGTTCGTTATTGCCCCCTGAGCGACATAGACGTGATGGACGCTCTCCGGGGAGCGGGGCGCTTCCGAAGTGACTGAGTAGCACAGCAAAGGACTATTTATGGGAACCGCAACGGAATCTCCGATACAAACCCGACCAAGCGTTGAACCGGCGCAGAGTGAAGCAGGTCTTTTCTCCGGAGAATCTGTACTCAAAATCCTCAAGTTGATTTTGGCCGGATCTCCACTGCCGGAGGTCCTGACCATCATCGCTCAGTTGGTCGAATCTCAAGGCGCAAACATGTTTTGCACTATCTGGCTTCCTGATGAAAACGTAAGCCAACTGCACTGCGCAACGGCACCCAGCCTTCCTGGATTTGGCGCTCACGTAGGGCCAACGTTTGTTGGTCCGAAAGGAGCATCATGCGGCACAGCTGTTTATCGCCGGGAGCCGGTGTACGTGACCGACATCCTCAGCGACTCGCTCTGGGACGACTATCGTGACTTGATGTCTCCATATGGAATTCGTTCGGTGTGGTCGCGCCCATTATTTACGAGCGAAGGTAAGGTCCTCGGCACCTTCGCCATTCTTTATCGTGAAGTGCGGACTCCTGACAACGCCGAGCTTCAGTTGATCGAGAATGTGAGCCATATTGCGGGAGTTGCGATTGAGCGCCACATCAAGGAACAAGAGTTACAGCATGAACGCGATCGGTTGCGTTTGCTTCTCGAAGTTACTAATAGCATGACTTCAAAGCTAGATCTGCGTCGTTTAGTCGAGGTGCTTTCTACGAGCCTGCTCGGCGTAACCCGATGTGATTTTTGCGCTTTGCTTTTGCCGGATTCTGATACCGGGGAATTGCGCGTAACGACTTTGTACAATTCTGAGGCTCGAGGTTCACTCTGCGACGGGACGATTATTCCCATTCATGGCTCGATCTGTGGCAAGGCTTTCTGGACGGGCAAGACTCAACACTTTAATCACTTTGAAGAGGTGCGAAACGACCCTGAAAGTTTCGGCAATAACGCTGGCCGGCGTTTCTATCAACGTGTAATGGCGGAAGGCTTGATATCAGGATGCGATCTTCCTCTTATTGGTAGAAACGGGGTCGTAGGAGTATTGGCCGTTCTGAAACGGTCGGAGAGGGCTTTTACCAAGGATGATGTCGCTTTTCTAGAACAGATCGCACGGCCGGTGGCGATCGCTGTTGAGAACGCGTTGGCCTACGAAGAGGCCGTAAAAGATAAAGAGAAAGAGGCAAAACAAAGACTTTATCTTGAGGAGGAAATTCGCGCCGAGTTTGGGAAAATCGTCGGCGAGAGCTCTGAGCTGAAAGCGGCACTGGATCTCGTCTCCGTGGTAGCACCCACAGACTCAAGCGTGCTGATCCAGGGCGAGACGGGAACGGGTAAAGAACTTATTGCGCGTGCAATCCACAGTCTGAGCAGTCGCCGGGAACGGGCCTTTATCAAACTGAATTGTGCTGCAATTCCTCTTGGGCTTCTGGAGAGTGAATTGTTCGGTCATGAGAAGGGCGCATTCACAGGAGCAATCGCGCAAAAAACAGGACGCTTTGAACTTGCCCATAAGGGTACGCTCTTTCTTGACGAGGTCGGCGACATCCCCCTGGAACTTCAGGCGAAATTGCTACGCGTCCTGCAAGAGCAGGAATTCGAGAGACTCGGCAGTAACCGCACTCATAAGGTTGACGTCCGCCTGATTGCGGCTACGCATCGTGATTTGGCCGCCATGGTGAAGCAGGGGGCGTTTCGCGAAGATCTTTATTATCGGCTGAAAGTATTTCCCATCAATGTCCCGGCTTTACGGCAACGTATTGATGACATTCCAAAGTTGGTCTGGCACTTCACAGTAGTCCACGCACAACGCATGAACAAGAGAATCGACGAAATCCCTTCAGAGACGATGCATGCGCTGGTGCGATACCGATGGCCGGGAAATGTTCGGGAATTACAGAACTTTATCGAGCGCGCAGTGATCCTTTCTCCTCATTCCGTGCTGCGCGCCCCAACTTCTGAACTGGAATCATTCAACTCTCACAGGGAATCCACTTTTCCAATTAGCGCTCTTGCACAGGTAGAGCGGGATCATATTCTTCATGCGCTTGAAGCAAGTAATTGGGTCATCGGCGGTCGGAATGGTGCTGCCGAACGGCTTGGGGTGAAGCGGACATCCTTGGTTTACAGGATGAAAAAACTTCGCATCAGTCGTGACCTGGCACCCCGGGCCAACGTGCCGTCAACAGTTCTTCAAGCTAAGACTGATCTTGTAAGTCTGCCCTGAGCTCGAGACGATTCTCGCGACGAGAATCCGCCAGTGGCGGAGATCCATCCTATTTTCGTCAGTGACGACTAAACACGATTTCTGCCCTTATCCCGACATCTCCAATCAGCAGAATCCCTTAGCTTAGATCCACTGCCTTCGATTCCCATCTTTCGTCATGGCACGTTGCGTGCTCTCACGGAGTGATGCCCGACATCGACGGCTAAATACGTCGCGTTCTGGCCCGCGGGCAAGTCATATTGGCACCCGCCTCGCGACACAGGAAGGGAAAGAATGTCTGCTTCGGTAGCGAATGCATTGGATTGCCGAGATCCCCAGGCGAAGTTTGCGCCGTACGCGGCGATCCCCCTTCGATTGATTGTTGGCTATGGATTTCTGGCACACGGTTTCGCGAAATGGCTGAAGGGACCAGAAGTGTTCGCCGGCATTCTTCACGCCACGAGAGTTCCTTTGCCGCACCTTATGGCTTGGGTCACAATCGCCACCGAGATTGTGGCCGGCACCGCTTTCCTGATCGGAGCCTTCGTTCCTCTGGCGAGTATTCCGGCCATCATCCTGCTTGTGGTTGCGATCTTCACAGTCCATTTGCCTTATGGCTTCAGTTCGATCAAACTGCTCAGCGTCAATAACGGAAGAGCACAGTTCGGACCACCGGGATATGAATGCGGCCTCCTCTACATTGCCTGCATTGTCGCGCTTGCGCTGATTGGTCCAACTCCTTGGTCCGTCGATAAGTATCGATCTCATCTCACCATGGGTGTTTAAACGACTGACCGGAGGAACTGTCATGGCAACCTATCACCGTGCCAACGTAAAAGGGCACAAGCTGTTCTATCGCGAAGCCGGATCCACGGATTCGCCGACTATCGTACTTTTGCACGGCTTTCCCAGTTCGTCGCACATGTTTCGTGACCTAATACCGCAACTATCGGACAAGTTCCACGTGATTGCTCCGGACTATCTGGGTTTCGGCTACAGCGACGCTCCCAGCGTGGAGGAGTTCGAATATACCTTCGACAATCTGGCAGCAGGCATCGAGGACCTGCTGTTCAAGAACCTGGGGTTGAAGCGGTTCAGCATCTATGTGCAGGACTACGGCGCACCGGTCGGCTATCGGATTGCTTCAAAACATCCAGATGCTATTCAAAGCATTGTCGTTCAGAACGGGAATGCCTACGAGGAAGGTATCGGCGGAGCGTTCGACCCGATGAAGCCATTCTGGGCCAATCGTAATTCCGAAACCGAGAAACCTGTACGCGATCTCCTGACGAAAGAAATGACCATTTTTCAGTACACACACGGTGTTACAGACCCTGACCGAATCAGCCCGGATTCCTATACGGTGGACCAGTACTTCCTCGATCGTGCGGGGAACAGCGCAATTCAGCTCGATCTACTTTACAACTACCAGTCGAATGTCGCGCTGTATGACCGTTGGCATGAGTACTTCCGCAAACGGCAACCGAAAATGCTGATTCTCTGGGGAAAGAACGATCCGTTCTTCACCGTAGATGGGGCCAAGGCCTACCGAAGAGATCTCCCGAACGCGGAACTGCACCTGATTGATACCGGTCACTTCGCACTTGAGGACTTCAACGGTTTCATCGCTGATCGTATTCGGCACTTTGTAAGTTAAGGGATTGTGTCGAGGCGGGTTCATTTCGATTTGGATCGACAGAAAGGATTCGAGGCGTGACAGTTCGAGGAAACATTACCGTAGTCGTGGTTCACGGAGCTTGGGCAGACGGTTCGAGTTGGAGAGACGTAATTCTCGGCCTTGAACGACAAGGTTTGCGGACAATCGCAGCCCCGATCCCTTTGACCTCTCTCGGCGATGATACTGCGGCGTTGAAGCGTGCGATAGCCCGTACGGAAGGACCAGTGATTCTGGCGGGTCACGCTTATGGAGGTGCTGTTATCGCCACAGTAAGTGACGAGCGTCTGAAGGCATTGGTGTACATCGCTGGACTAGCTCCAGACAAAAGCGAAACTGTTGCTCAGGCTTTCTATCGCGATGAAAAACACTCTCAGACGCCTCAACTCGTACCGGATGCTGATGGCTTTATCTGGATGCCGGACGAGGGCTTCAGAAACGCCTTCGCACAGCATGCGACGGCGGAACAAATCGCGTTATCGGCGGCTGTACAGAGGCCAATCTCAGTGAAGTGTATTCAAGAGCCGGTTGCAACACCTGCCTGGAAATCCAGGCCTTCTTGGTTTCTCATCTCGGAAGACGACCGCATGATCAATCCAAAGACACAACATTTCATGGCCAAACGAATGGAAGCTAAAACAAGATCACTCGCAGTCGATCACACGCCACTGCTCAGTGCGCCAGAGAAGGTTGTGGACATAATCATGGACGCAAAGCAGGCGGTGTCCTTCTGAGCTAAATGTGATGAGTAATCGAAGTGAATAGGAGCGGTTATGACAGGCGGAAGGACACCAACCGAGAGACTGACAGCCATCTCGGATGGTGTCTTCTCAGTGATTATCACGATTATGGTTCTTGACTTGAAACCACCAGTAGAGGCTAATTTATCAGCTCTGCTTCCTCTGTGGCCGACTGCCTTGAGCTATGCGGTCAGCTATCTGTTTATTGCCATCATCTGGATCAATCATCACCGCCTATTGCTATTTGCTCACGACGCAACGCCGAACATCTGTTCATGACTTCACTCGTACCCGCCACGACCGCCTGGATAGCGGCGACGAAGCTTGCAGCTGGACCGGTCCTTATCTACGCCGCGGTATTCGTATTGATCAACATAGCGTTTCTGGGGTATCAACAGGCGGTATTGTCTCAAGCAAGTGATACCGAGGTGACAAAAACTACGCGACATTTCACCCGTGTACGAGCGCTGGTAACGCTCAGTATCTTTGCCTTTGCGGCCTGCATAGCATACTGGTCCCCTCTGGCGGGTTTTAGTTTGGTTTGTTGTGTACTGCTTCTTTATCTGCGGCCACAAGTTCCAGGTGAAGGCTTGGAGCGGCATGCGTACCAGTCACATTCGAAGTCGATTCGGGTACCCGATCCCCACGCGAAAAAGGAGATCTTGTGAATTCTGTCGCAATTGTTACCGGAGCGAGCCAAGGAATCGGTCGATCAACTTCGATCAGATTGGCTCGCGACTTCTCAGCGATCGTTTTAGCCGCACGAAACGCTGACGCACTCAAAGAGGTGGCGAATACTGTAAAGGCTGCGGGAGCGGAGCCCCTGGTTTGCGAACTCGATTTGAGTAGGGTCGAGTCTACTGAAATTCTCGTCAAGAGCACGCTTGATCGCTTTGGGAGGATCGACGCCCTTCTCAACATAGCCGGGGCAGTACCGCAAACTGATTTGTTCGAAATGACGGACGAACAATGGCGAGCCGGTACGGAGCTGAAGCTGCACGGTGCACGACGGTTGACCATACTTGCATGGGAAGCACTTAAGGACTCCAAAGGCTCAGTTGTATTTATGTCGGGCAGTGCGGCGCTCGACCCGAAGCCAGCCTTCGCAGCAGTCGCTGCAATTAATGCGGCGATTACTGCACTTGCAAAGGCGTTCGCCGAACAAGGCATCAAAGACGGTGTGCAGGTCAACAGCATCGTCCCGGGACCGGTGATGACGGGACGGCGGCGCTCCTTCATGGAAAAGTGGGCACCTGCCCACCACATGAGCGTTGAAGAGGCGATAAAACAGTTTCCTGAAAGAGTAGGAATCAGTCGCTATGGAGAGCCAGGGGAGATCGCCGAACTGCTCGCATTTATGGTATCGCCCGCAGCGAAATGGATGACCGGTACTTCGGTTCGGATGGACGGAGGAGAAACAAAAGGAATTTAGCCGGGCTCTGACTTAAAGGAGGTTCTAATGCCCCGCTTACTTTCAGTTAATGTCGGTCTTCCGAGCGACGTGACATGGAACGGCAAGGCCGTTCGAACGGCGATTTGGAAGCTTCCGGTCGAGGGTCGGCGGATGGCCCGCAAGCTCAATATTGACGGCGACGCGCAAGCGGATCTTGCCGGCCATGGTGGGGAGCAGCGTGCAGTATTCGTTTACCAGATGGACTCTTACCATTACTGGGAACATTTAGAGTAGTCTCCAATCTTGACGAGACAGGTCCGCTAGACCATTCGGAGTCAGATGGAGAATCCAGCCCGGCGCCGGGAAGCTCGTTTGCGTTGCATCAGATTCTTCGCCAATATGGCATCCTCCTCGCATTGTGCCTTGGTATTTCGATTGGACTATCACTGCACGTCGCGCGGTTTCCTCGATTCCTCCAACATGGATCATCTTCGGATGAAGATGCGTCAAAGAGTCTCTGGCAGCAGATATTCGTAACGGATCGAGACACATTCGTCGTGCCTTCAGATGATGGATTAGTCATCATGCAGCGGCTCACTGAGCGTCCAGTGCCCCTGGCAAGGTATATCGATGGCAGCTATCGCAACAACGACAGTCAGCGCGAGCAGAGTGATACCGAGATTCTCAAACTGGGTGCCCGGCGCTATACGAGTATCGTAGATCTCGATTTCGCCGTGCTTCTGACACAAGTGGCTGGTGTCGATCCAGTTCGTTTAGTCGTTCGATACGCGCGGGACCTGCGCATGGACGACCTTCGAACAGGAAACGCAGTTCTCATCGGCTCCATTGAATCCAATCCCTGGATTCAGATCTTCGAAACACAGATGAACTTCCGCCAGAGAGTGAGCACTGACGCGCAAATTCCATCTGGCTTTCTCAACACGCATCCGCATCCGGGTGAACGCGATCTCTACGGCACACCCGGGCGAGATCATGCCTATGGGCAGATCGCGTACTTGCCCAATCTCTCATCCACGGGGCACGTTCTCATCGTGGGAGGCCTCAATACAGCAGGCACACAGGCAGCTACTACCTTCCTGCTCACTCCCTCTTTGATGGCTCCAATCTTGCAGCGGGCCCGAACAGAGCACGGCAAGATCCGATCCTTCGAACTACTGGTCAGCGCCGACAACTTTTCATCCAATGCATCAACGCCGCAACTCATCACGGAACGTATCGACAATCGCTGAGCTGAACGGCGTGATGAAGGCAACTGATATCACACCTCACTAAACAGGGGGGCTACGAGACCGCAGATTCGTACCGAGAAGTCGACTTGTCGGAAGTGATCTGGGGGCCTACTAACCGATTCTTCCCGAATTACAGTAACTCTGACCCACCTCCGCGAGTGACCAGCAATCAGCTTCTCGGAGACAGAATATGTAACGCAACTCATTGAGTTGCCAGATGGCACAGACCATACTCTCCGCCACTGACTGCACGTAAAATCCCCTTATTGAACCCGTTCGATCGCCCCACAAGAGCATTTTCTCCCCACTTGGATTACTTCCGAATTGTCCGCGATCCGCCCCAATCCGCTGCGGGAGCTATCCAGATTTCTTATTGAGCGCATAAGCGATTATCACCAAGTGAGATTTGTAGGGGACGGCGCAGGTTCCCAGGAACTCGGGATCTCTGGAGGTTCGAATGGAGCAAGCGA
>Ga0193743_1001708_pt1 | contig 16038 bp, 19 predicted proteins | sample L2c2metaG_FD_143038 | JGI IMG/M metagenome (GOLD analysis project Ga0193743, IMG submission 143038) | Soil microbial communities from a riparian zone of the East river system, Colorado, United States - L2c2 | ecosystem: Environmental > Terrestrial > Soil > Riparian zone | place: USA: East River...
ACTTGTCCTATTTTACCTTTGGATATTCAAGAAGCTACTTGGTTAGTTGAACCTTCAGGAAGGATATTGTCTATGGCAGAATTAATTTGATAGCTTTGGCAAAACATAGACAGCATGTGATTGTCTTATTTTGTTAGCAGCAATAATTGTACACATATTGCTTGTGGTCATTTGTACCATGGACCACATAATTCCAACTGTGCCAGCAAAAATTGATCTTCTAGGAAATATTCAGGAGATGATCAATGTTTCAACTGAGGGCTTGGCAAAAATTGAGGAAGTCACAAAGAATAAGTCTTGAAAGTCTTACATTCTGGGTATGGATTTATGTTGATTATACTAAAAAATAATCTTACATATATCCAGCCACATTTTTAAGAATACCTTCAGCATAAATCTAGAATAAGTTCATAGGATTCATTAACCTAGACCTTGTGACAAAGTTGAAATAACAATTTAGAGTCATATTTGTTACAAATTTAATTTACATAGGCCTACAGTATGTGGGCATTCAAGGCTTGGTAGCTTGGTTTATACATAATGAACCTCAATCACCTGAAATTACAACATGATTCAAATATAAAACATTGTGCCTCTCATATCAGGATGAAGCTAAAAATTGCAGAAATTCAGTCACATGAACCCTCTCAAAAAAGCCGAAAAATGCTCACCCCTTCACCCCAAGCCCTCTTCGCAGCAGCAAACACTTTAGCCTCTTCCTCTTTACGATCACCTTTAGTACTACCAGCAGTAGAAGTCTTATCATCCACAAGGAAATCATTCAAATAACACCTTCCTCTCTCACATGCCAGATCAGCGTAGTAGGCTGCAGGTATCAAACTGACCGCTTTCGTCGCTCTTGCATAGAGATAACTGATGTCATGTGTGCCTTGTTGTATGTCATCTGCCGACAAGCTGTTCTCGTCGTATACGACTGTGTAATGCGTGGCTTTCACGGAGCCTTGCAGACCGGCGTGTGCTTGCAAGTAAAAGTCGAAATCAAACCTGTGGAGTGAGGGTTTGGTAAGTTTTTTTTGAGAAGTAAATCCCAATGGGAGAGGCTTACACGCCCGTGACCCCTTTGTCAACAACTGTACCTGGCCGAGTGTTTCCATTACGGTCAGCGTACTGGGAATTAGTTGGGAAAAACCTGAAAATTTCATTATAGTGAGATGATGCATTCTAATGTATACAGTTTGGAAGAACCCACTTGGCGTTATGTCGTTTCCTAAATAAATTTTAAAAAAACAGTTATAAAACTAGCGGTTCCGACACACCATCAAAAGAAAACATACCCGCAAATGATAATCGATAACTGAGGTCGATAAGCTTTCTTACGATCCTTAGTGTTGAGCTTTTTGAAAGCGTTAAGAATCTGTGGGAGTTCTTCCTCTACCACAGTGTCAAATTGGCCCTGATCATTATAATCCCCCCATTAACGAAATGGTCACAAATAAAAGCTAGAAAGGGTACTCACCTCCGATACACCATCACGGTATACGAAGATTCGGTCTGGAAGAACCTTATTCTTTCGTTCATATACCTGCAATCGTTCCACCAACATATCCGTCAATTCGTCCAACATCTGACACCAGTAAATTACTCATTATTTGTCTTGTATGTGCATGCAGAAACGGCCCACCTCTTTCTTGCTTTCTTGGATCCTCAGACTCGCAGGAAATTGAACAAACGAGTCGTCAACACTGGCTACGACGGCAGCAATGGACGGAGTGCCTTCTCTGCTTCCGGGACCAGGATGAGTGACGTCGATTCCGACCATCATCGACTTCTTCTTCGTCAACCATCGCATGGCACTATCATCCAACTAAAGGAGATACATCAGATCTACTTCGAGAAGATCGAGAAAGACCGTACCAAATGGTTCATACCTCCTAGTTTTGTGTTGACTTTCAAAGCCACATTCGAAAAGTATTGATCTTGTTTCTTGGCTTCGCCTAAGACCTTTTCCACTTGCATATGAATTGTGTTGACACCGAGCTCGACATCACCAATACGCTATTGACGAGGATTAAAAACTTCGAAGAAAAACAGGAATTGGAGTGAGGAATCACCTTGATGCCAGGATAAATAAAATTGTCCCTGTTTTCTAAAAGCACGAGAATGAAACTAGGCTTAGGCGCTCCCTTGGACGCCTCCCTGAGAATTTGTCGGACGTTGTTGAGGGCTTCCACTCTCCCCAGGTCCTGATTGGGGTTCAGAAACTTGGCCGGCGGAAGGAGTCGGGGCATGCCACCCGGCATAGCGACCCCACTGTTCTTCAACTTGTCCCCAAACCCTCGAACAATTCCCTGCAAAGCTTGGTCTGTAGGACCTTTCAAGATGCCTTTTCCGTCGTGTATAACGAGAACCCACCAGCTCGAGACAGTACCACCCCGATGGAATTTCACATCTAGGATATTCCAGCTGCCGTTCTGAACCTTTGCATTGCCGGCCCTGTACGTCAGGCGGGGAGGGTTGAGCTCGCGGCCTGGGACTACAGCCATACTGGTGTCGATTGCAATACCAAACCCATCTGTGGGTGATTTGAGAGGAGCCAATCCGATTGCAGGGAACCCTCGGCCGACGATGGCTTCTGCGTTCACCTTTGGAGGATTGCATGCATACCGAATCATCTGGGCTGTTTCTTGATGACTGAGTTTTCCGCGATAAGCATTTCCGGGTTCTATATCACATAATTCGGCTGGAACCCAATTTTTTCGCTTCGCTGAACCAAGATCGACGACTGGTAGGTCTGCGGCAAATTTCAGCTTCCTTTGATATTCTGCAGACAACGTCAGCAAACATATTAATTATATTTTATGGCGTGACTTACTTTTCAAGAAATATTGTTCTACCGATATTTTTCCATTAAATTCTTCGCAATCAAAATAGGTATTCCGAGCGGACGTGGTTCCTATAGCGAACAGTTTTTTCTTGTACCCAAGATGCTTCGCCCTTACGCTGATGCTTTTTATCATGGCCTTGGGAAGTGTAGGCATAGCTCCCCTTGAACTTTGGTTGAAGGATTTGAGTCTGTCCGCAAGATTTCCCGGCTCAATGAAAGCAGTCATACAGACATTCCTGATTGAATGAGTATAATATCAGTCAAGGTAATCACATAGTAAATCGTGGATAAAGTAGGACATACACGTTTACCATCAGTTGTTGGAGCGCAGGGCGCACGGAAGCATAGAATCCTTCCATTGCTTGAAGACCAGGACCCAGAGCCATCTTCTCGGTTGAGGTAGGAAAAAAGAAACGATTCTTGCCCACTCGAACTCCAGTACGAGTAGCGTGTTGTTGAAGGACAATATTGAGGGCTGAGATAAGAGGCAGTGGGTCGTAATCGCGAAATTCTGCAGCTCCATCCATGTAGCTATGGGAAAACATCATTCAGTACACTTATTTAAGAGTCCGAATGGTGGCGCATACCGTGTCAATTGACGGGGATCGAGTTCGCGTTGGAAGACAATCGAGAGCGTGTATGTCTTTCCGTTCGGCTGAGGGCCATTCTGATGGTCGTCGTAGAATGGAATCTGGATGTCCAAAGGCTGGGGAAGTTTGCGAGCTGAAACGAGCCTTTGACTACGGTCGTGGGCAATATAAGGAAGATGTGCTCGACAGAGAGGAGAAAGTTCAAGCAATTGAAAGATGCGAATTTTCAACCTATTAAGGTCTGTCGTTGGTGAAATTTCTACTGTATAGTCGTAGATAGGTCCTTGTGGAACCTTCACTGCAAAGAAATTCGCCCGAAGAGTGATTTCTGTTCCTGCAGTACCATATCCAGGACGTAGCGGCCTTTCAGGCCTGACTTTCAACGATTTGAACCCTGTGATAAGTTTCTGAAGGTTTGCGGGTGACAGTCGTGCAGGAACCTGTGCAGGAACGTTCTCTGCAAATATGACTGGGCCACCAAATCCTCTCCCTCGTCCACCCCCAGCCCCTCCTCGAGGCTCGAAGCCACGGCCACCACCACCTCCTCCTCGACCCCTGTCTCCTGGGCTGCCACGGCCGCCGTCATAGCCTCCAGGTGAACGTCCTCTTGCTGGGAAATCTTGACCACCACCGCGACCTCGACTTGGGGCTTGACCACCTCTACCTCTAGGATTGCTTCGGTCACTCATTGTGGTTTGAGTCAGAGAAGCAATTATACTTCCTCATGGAAATTGTCAGGTTTTAATACTAGCATGTTAGCGCCCACACCGCAGCAAAGCCCACCCTGAACTATTGTTTGTCTGATCGGAGATTTAAAATACCACTAAGCCGGGCTTGGTGGACATATCCAGCCGAGTTATGGTTCCCTTACTCCTACGCCTCACGAGGTCTCTAAAAGATGCACCTCACATTAGACGATATACAACAACTCCATCAACTACCTCAGGGCGACTATCAAGGTATGCCAGAAGGAGTGGTTATATTGTTGCTGGATTGGGTACAGCATACGTCATTGACAAGACCTACAATGCATCGTCGATTTTACGAAATCTTAGAACTTTATGGACAGTGCGTCTTCCTTTTTTTCCTTTTTTTGTATAGGCCTGTGATATTTTGACAGTGTGCAATGATTACTCTTGACTACAAACTTAATTTTACACAAGAGAAAACTGAATTTATTCCCCAACTTCACGAACGGGTTGCGGAAAGGGTATTCAACCTGTTCACCTCCAACGGTGGACTGTACATCAAAATAGGGTGCGATCTGTTATTTTTATACCCACCATGATTACTTACTGCGGACCCGCAGTCAGGCAATAGGTGCAAACGCAGCTCTTCTTCCTCGGCCTATGCAAGTTAAATTTGCCAGCTTATTCGATGACGCACCGCAAATTCCCTATTCTGTCGTGCACAAGGTGTTCGTATCAGAGCTTGGTCGGCCGCCAAGTGGTCCCGGTGGTGTTTTCGAGATCTTTGAAGAAAACGCTGTCGCTAGCGCAAGCATAGCCCAAGTACACAAGGCAAAACTGTGGGCACAGATTGGACCAGACGGGAAACCCGAAAAAGAAGAGCGATGGGTCGCCGTCAAAGTCCAGAAACCAGATGTTAGCACGCAGATGGAATGGGATCTTGGCGCTTATCGTATGGTCATGTGGATGTTCGAACATTGGGCCTTTGATCTGCCTGTTTATTTCGTTGTTGGTGAGTCCTTCAACTTTCCTACATTCCTGATCGTTCCTAATTTTCAAATCAATGGCAAGATTTCATCTCCGATCATCTTCGGCAAGAACTAGATTTTGTCAGGGAAGCTAACAACGCGAAACAAACGGCTGAATTTGTGGCCAAAGAACCTAGACTAAGGGACAGGGTTTATATTCCCAAAGTATACCCAGAATACTCTACGAAAAAGGTCATGGTAGCGGAATGGATCGACGGCGTACGGTTGAGTGACAAACCAGGAATATTTCGTCTCATGGGCGAAAAACCGCCACTACACTTTGACCAACGACCCTCGTCTCTAGACCCCCTCTCAGCCGCCTCCCTCGTCGCATCTTCCATATCATCTCCAACTTCATCGCTCACTATACCAGAAAAACCACTTAAAGGTGGTGTCAAAGCCATTATGCAAACTATGGTTGAACTTTTCTCTGCTCAGATGTTTGAGTGGGGATGGGTGCACTGTGACCCTCATCCAGGCAATGTTCTTGTTCGTCCTTTACCGTCAAATCCAAGTCGTCCGCAGGTCGTACTTCTTGATCATGGCCTCTACGTTTGCGTTCCAGAAGACTTCAAACGCGACTGGGTGAGGCTTTGGCGGGCAATGTTGGTCGGTGACTACCAGGGAGTTGATGTAGTGACTAGAGGATGGGGGATGGGCCTGCCTGATCTGATGGCAAGCTTTACTTTGATGCGACCCACCATATTGAAAAAGGGTAGAAAGAAGAAAGAAAAGAAAGCTGATGATGAGCGAACAGAGCGGAAGCCTCTGACTCAGTACGAGATGAGCGTGAGGATGAAGGCGAAGCTGAAAGAGTTCCTGACCGACACGGATCGTATGCCGAAGGTGTTAATTTTCCTAACTCGGAACATGCGTATGGTGCAAGGTTTGTCATCTACCTCATCATTACACCCACAATTTTCTAATAGCAGAAAATACTCATAGGGAATAATCAAGCTTTCGGCTCTCCCGTAAATCGTGTCAAAATTACGGGCTTCTGGGCCTCCCGTTCCCAAATTCGTAACACCAAACTTAGCATCGTCGAACGAGTTAAAGAATGGTGGCACCATCTCGTCTTCCGCACCGTCATGTTCGGCCTAAACGTTGCTTTCTGGAAGGCCAAGTTCGTCATATGGGTCAGAAGTCTTCAGGTGCGGTTGCATTTGGGAGGTGTAGGTGCGAACAGCCCACTTGGGTTTGAGGAAGAGTTGGAGAAGACTATGCGCGGTTTTGCGAAGGATAGTTTGGGTATTGAAGTGAGCGACAACGCTTTTGCGGGATGAACTTTGTCAGTAGACGGGCTGACTCGACTTTTGTTGTCCTGCTGCATTTGTTAATATGGGGTAATATGGGTTCAGAGTATTTAAATTTATTCTATTTCTTCATAGCTTTGGATGTCTAACTATGTAATAATTAGAGGCCCTGCAATAGATCCATAACCTTTTAGATCTATACTTGTGTTTAGCGAATGTCTTCATCAACGATTATACGCGTCTAACATTGCAAGTGCACCTCCTTGGCCTAACTTGGTTAGTCTGTCCGACGAAAATGAGCTATCCAGTTCTTGCATATCCTCAAACCCACTGAGTGCAACAAGCCACGAGTCCTGAACACATTTTGGACGAAGTTCCCGAAAGGTTGTCGGATATCATTGTACACCTTGGTTATGGCTGAAATAGGAATGTCTTCGTGGATTGCTTTCGAGAAAAGATGAGCCAGAATGTATGCGTCCTAGAATAAGTAATTTTTTAGGATGCTACGGTCCAAGAATTCTCTCATTGCCTCGATAGCTTGTCCAGTACCATTGCCTGATGAGGTGTCATAGCGTGAGCCTAGGATATGCCGAGAGATTATTCTTAATGAGGTTACAAGGTATAAGGTAGACTGTCAGACAGCATCGCCCGGAAGGACCTGAACCTGAAGCATAACTTGTAAGAGGTTCTATTGCATGTATAGTCCATCAAGGGGGCTTCTCCATATGCTCAAGAAATTTGTTTGATCGAACCAAAAAAAGACAACCACCCCGGGCTACTCTGCTGAATTTCAAGGTGTGGGAGTTCGCGGCTGCCTTGGAATTCAACACTGTTTAGTACAATAGCGCATGATCTAAGGCAAGTGCTGGTTTCCAAAACCCCGAAGCATTTCTTCTGGATGAATTCGACCGCCATAACAGCAAAAATCAATATGTCTGTTAATTGATGCCAAGACAAGCGCAATCCCCAAGCATCATAAGCGTGGAGGAGGAATTCCACGAATTGCAGTTTCGGAATCGGATTCAAAAATATGCGTTGTACTAGGCCACAGTTGGAACAGATCATCTGCAAAGTCGGCACTTGTGTGATCATGTAAGTCCGGGTGTATGTAGCGCACGGAAGGTCATCTCAGCGGGGAGGTTTCCCAATGGGTGAAGGTGATCATAAGGCAGGGAAAGCACAAGCCTCTCAAGTGTCGTTGGTTAAACTGATCTCGGATAGATAATCCGGCTCATCGCGAGGCATGAATAGTGAGAGGGTATAGGGCAGCGTTCGGCTCCGTTCCATCCAATCCTGCGCTAGAGCTACCTGCGTGGATACGAAGTTATTTGCTGCTAATATGTAAACTTTGATTGACGCGCACTGGTCCAGAGTTCTAGAGTCCGAAAAGCGGTTTGCCTCCAAGCAGAACATATCTGAGTCAAAAGAAGTGGTGCTATATGGGCAGACTTCTCGCTTTGATACTAGCGCAATAGTACAACGGAAAATGGCAACAACGGTGTCGGGGGGAAAACCACCGCGCCACAGACACGATACTCTTGTATGAATGGAGTCGATTATAGGTATGGTTCCTACGCCGAGTCAAGTCTTCCACAAGTGAATCTATAAGTTGTAAGGGGGGCTCACGGGCACATGTATAGTCGACCTCAGAGGGAGGGATATTTATTTCAAAAAGATAGTCCTCTGTTGTGGACTGAGCTGAAGCTGTTGAAAATACCGGATTCCAATTTGTGGTGGATTTTTTCAATTTTTTGTAGTTCTGTGTCGAGCCTGGCGTCAACAATGCGATTTGCAAGTGTAAAAGATGAGTGACCCATTTAGCCCGAGATATTAAATAGTACTAGCATGGTCTCGAGCAACTGGAGCAGATAAAATTATTGGACAGATAGAAGTTAGAATTCTGTAAGAAGTTAGAATTTTGAGGCTTTACGGTCAACTAGAACGCGAGAAGTGATATCTAAGTCATGTAACGGTAAACGGAGACTGATACGTATACGAAAATAAGATCATGATAAAGAAAGATATGAGAGTAAAAGAAGGCACAATATGCAAAGGGATAATCATGAACATCGAAGCATGAAATGTAATCTAGAGCATCAAACGAAAATTCGAGAGAAAGAATGGCAAAAATAAAACATGGGAATCAAGACACATGTTCATCGTTCAACGTTCAACTCTGACCTGTCGTTCCATTGATCCTCTTCTGAGCTGTAATACTCTTCGTCATCGTCATCATCTGTTGCTGCAGTCCATGAATAGGAATCCTCATACCCTTCACAATCAGGGAGTCGAAGCACAGGCAGATCCACATATTTTACGTCGTCCTTGACCTCCATAATCCGTTGAGCAACTGCTGGTTCCGACGACAGAGAGACACTAGCAAGATCCTCAACCTTCGAGGCGACGAGGTCCGGCGGCGCTATATGCATCGACAAATCTTCGTCGGCAGACTTGTCGTTGCTGTAAAAACTGTCTTCGAGACGCCTCTCACAATCTCCATCATATTCGTCACGACCATCCAAATCGCCTCTGTCATCACCCAATGAGTCAATTACAGAGCTCTGCGAGACAAAAGAGCTATCCCCATAAAACAAGTCACGAAAGTCTCGGTCCTCCATTTCAACATCTCTAAAGACCCGTAAAACATGATCCATGGCCTGTTCCCAGTGTCTGCTGTCGGCTCTGCGAGAGACTGGAGGCTCCAAAGGTATCACAACGGGTTGAACCTTGTTCTTCTTGACGATGCGAAGAGGAGCAACGAACGGTCTTATCGATTGCGTTGGCACTGCAGAAACAACCTGAACAGGCGCTCTACCGGCTTGGGCCTTGTTCTTCTTGACGATGCGAAGAGGAGCAACGTGGGGTCTTGTCGATTTCGCTGGCACTGCGGGAACAACCTGAACAGGCTCTAGGACTGACGTATGTTTATCTGGGAGTCGTTGAGAAGAGTTCTCGAGATTATGAATAGGCGCCAAAGAATATTCAACATGACGAGATTGAAGATCTGCCTCGTGCCTCGGGCCTTGCGAGACACGGTCTTCCGGATTGAAAGCAGGAGTATCAACCCTTTCCCTCTCCTTGGAAAGCGTATCCTTTGTAATATCACCTTTTTGAAGATCAGCTTGTCTAGGGCCGTCAACAACATCGTGATATGCTTGGGGAAGAGCTTTCGTTTCGGGTGCGAAGAGGGATTGGGACCGGGCGCGACCACGAACGCATGTGGCAGGAAGCGCAAGAGTTTCGGGGTTGTGAATGAGAGTGAGTCTTGCTATGTTTTTATCCTTGACGTCGATTCCAGAGGAAAGAACTTTAGAAACAGCGGAAGTGCAAGGAACAGATTCGAGGATTTCATGAACAGAAGTGTTCGCAGTATCATTGGAGATTGAGATGGATGGCTCCGTCGACAAAATGCTGTCGGATCCAGAACTTGAGTTAACAGTCGACTCTTCGCTGATAGTAGGAGAAGGACAGATTTCGGCAGGGGTGAGAGGAGTTTTCTCAACAGTTTGTGGGACAACGTCCCGATTTATTACAGGAGGCAGAAGAGGGATATACGTCGGAGGGGCAGGGAATTGATCGAGAAGATCACTAATAGAGTCTCGATGTCTCCTTGACTTTGACTTGGGATAGTCTTCAGAAAGCTTATGAACGGAAGGACCTGTAGGGATATATCGCGTTAGATTCGCCTCCTATAAGGAGTAAAAAAATCGTGGAACCTACCGAGTTGGATGCCCCCAGGCTTGCTGTGACTATCAACAGCTTGAGGTTGAATATTTATAGGAATGGCGGGAAACGAGGTGGGGTCAATTTTGTCATTTTTTACTGGTTTGAACAATGCTACGGTCAGCCACCACTTTTTGTTCGAAAGAATTCAAGACGCTTACTGGTTGGTTGACAATGACATATGTGCCCCGTATCGATGACACTGGCCATCACCGGAATAATATAAGGAGCGGTTGGACCGGCGTCCTTGATCTTGCCACCCGAATTCAAGTTTATGTTGACAAACCTGTCAACTGAAGAGGAACCCGAGATGACAGACATGGCCGAGTTGAAGTGGCCTTAGGAAAAGATGTTTCAGTTCAGTTTGCACATACCGGAACAGCGTCAGTTGACTTACTTGATACCCGTGAATTGACAGGGTCAGATGGGATACCGATTTCGAGGTCGTCCGGGGGGGTCATCGATCTGGGTTTCGAGGAGAACACTCTAAGGATGTAAGCCCAGAAAGTGCAAAGGAAACGTGATATTTGTGCAAAGAACGTGGTTGTATCAGTCATCGTTTGGTTATAGATGGGTAGATATGGAGAGCGAGAGATATGCGTGAGGCAAAGTAGTGTAGAACGAGAAAACCCGAAGATTTACGAGTTGGCTGCTAAAGTTCGTCCTCGACTTGAATCTTATACCTCTTGAGGAGAGGCTGACGAGGAATACCAAGAATGTCAACCATCGTTACATTTGAAAGGGAACTGTAGGCATCCTGAACAGCACAAGTAATTGGACCGCCAGGCCAGAAGAAATAAGGTGGACAGAAGATGCAGGAGACAATCCCGTTCGGTCAAAATCATAGTGGGATAAAACTCCCATTAAGGATCATTGAGGCGGACATGGATAGCGTCAAGGCCAGAGCCGTTAGAAGAGCAGAAACACCAGTATTAACCGCATAATGTTGATATGCGACCTGGTAACGCGAGCGTGTCATCCGGTTCCTGGAGCTCAGATTATAGGCCGTAAGACTTGACAGCCTCCTTCATAGAGAAGAGATTGAGATTTGATGATGGAGAGCCTGTCAAGATGTAGATTCCAAGTAGGCAGATGTGGTAGTGACATTCAGAGTAAGTAGGGGGAGGTTGAGCATGGATGACCGTCATTAAAATTCGATCGGGCAGAGAGAGCTGCTTGCTGGACACGTAAAAGCACCAAGCGTTGTCTACAATTAGGAGTCTATTACGTAAGTATCACGAATGCTTGCGCAAACAACGCGGTCGCGTCACATAAATAGTAACTGAGGCCTATTAGTGTGAGGTCCACACTATGATCAATTTTGCATCCAACTGTGCATCTGAACGCTCATACAGTAGTTTGGTCCCTTTCGTGTACATCTCTTCACTTCCAGTCACCCAAATAAGCTTAGTTTCTTTTTCTGGCAATTTTCACTCTAGGTACTACATCTAAAAACTATCACCGATTCAAATTCGTGTTTGAAAGTTGCTAACACTAAGACGAGCAAGGAACATAAGGGCGATATGATTTATAATAAGGTTACCTGCCAACACGAGCGCGGTAACCCCAACTACATCAGAGAAAACGTGCGCCCAATTCCTACGAAATATATACCGTAGATACTTTACTCTGAAATTGGGTACCAGACCACTCTTAGCATTGCGCCCGCTTGTTGAACCGTAGAGACTGGTAAGGTGCGCATTAGTTTACTAGGACGCCATTTCTTCGTCCCAAAACAGAGCAAACTTAGCTGGCAGTCGTACGTCCTCTGTAGTTTGAATACTTGGATGATTGGTTTTCTGCGAGAGAAATATAGTCATAGCAAAAAAAAAGGTGAAATTATTGTCAGTCAAATTACATACGCCTATGGGAGTCGAATCGTAAAAGCGCCGAGCACGATGCTGACATATTCAAATTGATGGTGACCGCCAACAGGACCTTTTGAAAAAAAGGGGGCTTGTGTTTTCTTTTGGAATCCAACCATACACATTCTGTACTCCTGATTTGACATTTCTCGGTAGCTTCTTGACATATAAAGTATCTTTCTATCCCTTTTTTCTTCTTCCTTTCTTCCGAGCTGACACTTCCATAGGACATCAAAGGGAGTTTATCGTTGCTGAAGCTCATGGTTGTAAACCGATAAAGTCTTGTCGACGGCGCAGGAAACCATTCAACCCGTTGTTTACTTGTCACAACTCCTCCTATTCCGACGACATTCTCGCCGATTCATTTCTTCTTAAGCCTGCTGAAAAGCTTTTAAGCAGTCTTGAAGCTCGCTCTATATACCCCAGTCCGGACTCGGGAAGTTTCATTTCGCCCCGACTTCGGCCTGTACCTCAACACGAGTTACAAGGCTTCTCCAACCGACATCGGTGGCTTCTTTCAGTCATCCATACCGGTCTTCACCCCTGCACAAGTATTTCCCATCGCTGCCTCTCGCCCAACAGTTTCCTTTAGCACCAAGAAATCTATCTCTTCCCCTCCGCCTTTCCATTTTCAGGCCTTACCGCCTCCTTACTCACAACACGCCCAGACTATACATCATTGACACATCACATGAATACCGATACAGAAGACGATGAAAGAGGTGAAAATACTATCGTATTCACACCGCAGCGTGGATCGGGGTCAAGACCAACGTCGAGCAGCAACATTAGTCTCCGAAATCGCCTCTTTGGAATGGCGTCGGTGAATGGTGCTCCGCGGGTCCGTGACAAGCCCATTTGCACTACTCCTGGAGAACTCTGTGCTGGAGAGACGGAAACAGAAACAGACGAACCGGTGAGTTCAAGCCACAGTAATGATTCATAAACATGACCACTCACTACCATCCTCTCTCTAATAAGTCACGACATCTTCCAACATCTCGAATCATTCCCGCCTCAGGCCCTATCGTACCCCCGAGCCCCCTACAACAACAGTTAACACCACTCCTTTTCGAATTCTCTCGTCTTCTATCAATAGTTCCCGCCATATTTGGCACAATTTACAACCTATACCACGTATACCAACCTCCAACTTATTATGCCCATAATTACCGTCCACCTCCGGAACGTGTTGATTATTTTATCTCAGCTCTCTGGGTAGGGACTCTATTTGAAAAATAAATAGTACCCAAGAAACCTTGATAACACTTTCCCTTTGACAGGCAATCCTAACTGGATACCAATGTCTCCGTTTAACCACTGGACTCCTCACACGTTGGCGACTGTACTATCCTCCTCTATCCACCCTCGTCCGTCTCCTCGCACTACAAGGCATATGTTGGCCTGCCACTCACCTCACCCTTACCATCCTCGAACACGAAAAAAGACCCGTCATTACCTGGGCCCTCATAGCCACCACAACGTGTATGAGCCGTAGCGTTCAGATCTGGGTGACGAGTAATTTGTGGTGGGAGAAGCGGGACATACACGCCAAAGATCGCGATAGGGATGGTGGACATGGACATGAACTTTCTGGCAATGGCGGTATGGGCGCTTCTTCGGTTACCGCAAACCTCCGACGTCTCGGTTCATCTGGAAAATTGACAGAAGCTATCAATGCGACTTCTGCGGAAGAGAACCGGCGTGCATACTGGAAGCGGTGGGGTGGGGGTGGGAAATGGGGTGGGAGACGATGGAATTGGAAAGAAGTGGGCCTCAAGTGCGTGTTGCCTGCAGGGGTGCTTTATTTCATCATGGCGTGGGCGGAGCAGTTAAGAAGGGAGTGGTCGGTCTCCCAGGTTTGTTGACGGGAGTTTTTCTTCTCCAAGTTGAGTTTTTTTCTGCTTTCGCCTTTTTTTGCCTCATCTCGAAATGATACACCAACCCATGCTTATTGCTATTAGTATTTATTCTTTGCAGCCAGGCTTCATTGCTCGTCCACCATTACTTAAAGTACAGCTTTTCTTCTATACTTAGTCGCCATATGTAGCATTATTCGTTAGAAATTATGTCCAACCTTACAATTTGCCTAAGCTTCTATAGTCGTTTCTTATTTTTTAATTTGCTCAACTTGAAAGTAAACACAAATGGGTATTGTACCAAATAACAAATGTCCGTAATTAGCCCGTCAACCTAAAACCCCAAGATAATGAAAAAGTTCAACAGGACCTAATGCTCGTCCCTACAGTACTACTCCCTTTGTGAGATCAGATCAATGTTGTAGCGCTTATTTTTTGCACCATCCGTCGGAATTCGTGATATAATTGATGCTACCATCGGGTTGGGTCTGACCACCACGGTTGATGGCATCAGTGGCGGTATGGCAGGCCGTGAACAACGAACAGGTGAGCTTGGGGCTACCACCCTGCAAGAAAAAAAAATGTCAGCAAAAAAAGGCAGAAGGAAAAAGATTTACAAACCTTGCCATTGACATCATGATAAGCTGCAAAATTGACCATCATTTATAAATGAAAAGAGGAATGTTAGAAAATTTAATGAGCTTACTGTTGACGAACTTGCACCCAGCAACAGAGTTACACATTGCCTGACAAGCTGTATATATGAGGAATCAGTTGAATGCCTTGAGATGTAAAACGGAAAGTATTGACCAGCAACGGTGTCCACCAAACCATAGGTCTGGTAATCAGAGGCTTGAGTAGCGCCATTGAGATTACTGAAGGTCTGGGTATATTTTTTGGGCGGTGGGGGTGGTGGGTACTGGGGAGGGCAATGGAGCCGGTCCGGGTGAAGTGCCAAGCGCTTGCAAATATCCTACAGGAAACGCATAAGTCTCGTCGTCAATCATAATGGCATTCAACATGGGCTTACCGGCCGAAGGCATGGATATTTGTCATTTTTGCCTGGCTTGTCCCCATAGTACCATCCTGGACGTGAACCACTCTCCCAAGGAGCATGGGGTGCGCCGTAATGGTTACCGATGTTCAAGTCGAGCTCGATGGTGATACCATGGTCACCACCTCGGCCGAGACCTATGTCTCTGCCTGGAAGGGCAAGGACGCCAGAGAGGGTAACAGCAACAGCAGCAAGGGAGAAGCGCATGATTGATTGAACAGAAATCGGCTGGATGAGCAACTCGAGGGGGTAGTATCAGCGATCACTGAAAACACTGAGGAAAAAAATACTGCAGATTTATTCCTCCTTTTATATAATTGTACTCCCCGTCTACCACAGTTCAAAGGTCATAACCAATTTCATAGAGAAGGAACGGGAAAAGATCGGGGACCTGAAATCAAACAAAATCAGTACACCCTTGCCCTGAATTGATGCCCAGACCACTCAAAAGACGACTTCGGATGCTTATTCAAATTTTGCTTCACGGCCTGGAATTTGATTATTCGGAACCTTGTATTTTTTACGTGAGTCAAGTTGATTGAAACTTTGAAAGAGGTTAGACTGACAAGGGGAGGAATCAAATCCAGCATACCGTTGACCATGCTTGTATGAACTCGAGTCAATCAGTCTTGGAAATCCTACGTCCGATGAGAGGTTGAAAAAACACTGAGTAATTGGTTTTCCCGCCACAAGATTTTTGCTCGATAACAGTGTGCTGTCCACTGCCAATGCCCACATATCTGCGGCTTTTGAAGAACTGAGCAGGGGTCGATGAAACCGGTAGGTACCATCATTGCAGTACCTTGTCGAACGGCATCCAGCTCATGTCGAGATAAATTGAAGCTCACGAGGCAGGGGCTCACGGATGGAGGGCTGTCCTTGAATGGAGTCCTCAAGCTTAAGGCTTCGATCCTGAGTTCCTTTGAATGATAGATTCTTACCTGACGGACCCATGATCAAGTATAATGATGATCAGAATACAAAAGAGATGCATGAAGGACTTACTATAATTCATATTCGAAGCGATTCGTATCTGCCGTGAAGTTAAGAAGGCTGTTATAGTCGGATTGGTTACGAAACGATTGATGCAATACACATTTTTGCATTTTTTGATATCCATGATATCCATAAT
>Ga0193743_1001709_pt1 | contig 16015 bp, 15 predicted proteins | sample L2c2metaG_FD_143038 | JGI IMG/M metagenome (GOLD analysis project Ga0193743, IMG submission 143038) | Soil microbial communities from a riparian zone of the East river system, Colorado, United States - L2c2 | ecosystem: Environmental > Terrestrial > Soil > Riparian zone | place: USA: East River...
GGGATTCGAGACCATCAATGTCGCCATGATCACTGTTGGATTCTTTCTGCTGTTCAGGAATATTCAGCCGGCGATGCCCGACAGTGCGCCCTGGAAGCTGGTAAGAAACATATCGCAGAGAAGTTATGGCATGTACCTTGCGCACATCATTGTGCTCAACGCGGTCTATGGTCTGTTGAACGGGCGCCTGGACAACCCGATTCTCAAAATCCCCACGATCGCCATCGTGGCCTTCTTGGGGACGTATGCGTTGATCTCCTTAATCGCACTGCTTCCGAAGAGTAAGTGGATCGTCGGCTGATCGGCCCCGCGCTCCCGCCGGATACACCACAAGAAGCATCATGGAGTGCCGCCTGTTCAACAACGAGAACAATGAGATGACAATCGCTTCTGACCTCTTGCAGCAACACATCCAGACGCTGGTTGACGACAACGCGCGATGGCAGACGTTGATCGCCGATGACATTTTGTGGGAACTCGCCTATGCGCCTTCACTTGGCCATCCGGCGCAACTTGCGGGGCGGAAGGAAGCGGTCCGTCACGCAACCTGGTTCGTCGGTGCTGTGGAGAACTTCCGCTTCTTCGATCTCAATATCTATCCGCTGGCCGATGTCCAGGGCGCAGTCGCCGAGGTCAAGGGGGAGGGGCTCATTAAGTCTACGGGCCGCATGTATCGCCAGGATTATGTGGTCTTCCTGCGAGCTGCGAACGGCAAGATTGCGTTCCTGAGGGAATATTTTGATCCGGTGCGCGCTGCCAGGGCACTGGACACGCCGATTCTCGGCCTCGAATCCTGATGAGTCATCAATACTTTTTGTCGAGTCAGCACAACTGCAATTCTCGCTCCGCCTGCAGGTACAAAAGGCAGAAGCGAAGTGTTTTACACAACTTATCTCGCGTTTGCCGCACACGCGCAGAGAAATCTGAAAGCATCGGTCAGAAGGTCCACCGCTTTGCGATTGCATCGAAGCGCCTGGAAGTCGGATCAAAAGGCTGATTTTTCTTCTTTGACACTGGTGTTGATCAATTTCTATAGTTCGACGCCTAGAAGTAATCATCCGTTCGAACGACTGCAAAGCAGTACCGCGGATACGCAAACGTAGCAAACGCATAACTGCCGGCGAAGATTTCAAAAAAGGCACGGCAGGATGCCATAGCAGCATTTTCGAGGGAGACCATTATGACAGGACGCTTGCAGGCGTTTCTGACTGTTTGCTTTGGTATTGCGTTAGCCTTGTTTCCGCAAGCGGCGAACGCACAAGCGGTATACGGTTCAATCTATGGCACAGTGACAGATGCGTCCGGTGCGGTGATCCCGGGTGCAACCGTCACGGTCACCGATGAGGCGAAAGGCATCTCGGTAACCGTCAAGAGCAACGAATCAGGCGGCTATACGGTTGAGCACTTGATCCCGGATCCCTACACCGTGAAGGTGGAGGCGCCCGGCTTCAAGGGTTTTGAGACCAAGAACCTGCAGGTGCAGGCCGACACCTCGCCCAAGATCGATGCAGTCATGCAGCCCGGCGGCGCGGGAGAGACGGTGAACGTCAACGCCGATGCCATTCCGCAGTTGAAGACCGATCGCGCGGACGTGGCCACCGTGTTCGACCAGAAGATGGTTGCGGATCTGCCGGTCTCCGGGCGCAACTTTACCAGCCTGCAACTGCTACTTCCTGGCGCACAGCAATTGGGATGGGGCCATGCTGCCAGCGAGAACCCGCAGGCGAGCCAGCAGATCCAGATCGATGGCCAGGCTTTCGGTGGCACCGCTTACGAACTGGACGGCACGGACAATCAGGACCCGATCCTGGGCATCATCGTGGTGAATCCGGCGCTCGACGCGGTCACTGAGTCGAAGATCACAACGCAAAACTTCGATGCCCAGTTCGGCAAGGCCGTGTCGGCCGTGGTGACGGCGCAGACCAAGTCGGGCACCAACAACTTCCATGGCAGCGCCTACGACTACCGGCGCAGCAACGCGAACCTGGCACGCAACCCGTTCACGCAGTCGCCCGGTCAGACCCCTCTCCCGGGTGGCCTCTACAGCGAATTCGGCGGGTCAATCGGCGGGCCGGTCATAAAAGATCGCGCCTTCTTCTTCGGCGATTATCAGGGCCAGCGGCAGCGCCAGGGAATATCGGGCACGCAAACAGTACCGACCACCCTGCTGATGAACACCTGCCTGGGCGCGCAGGTAGGTCCGAGTGGCATCCCGGGTTGCGACTTCAGCCAATACGCAGCGCAGCAGGGCCCCAGCGGCGTCATCTATGACCAGACTACAGGTCAGCCCTTCCCCGGCAACGTAATACCAACCGCACGGCTTTCGCCTCAGGCGATGAACCTCTTCAGGCTGCTTCAGCCATTTGCTCCGACGACTCCCCCGGGTGGCTCCGGCACAACGGGTCTGGCGGGGAACTACTCGGCCAGCGGTCAGGGTATCTTCAACGCCGATCAATGGGACGTGCGTGGTGACTTCCAGGCTACGCCGACGATCCATGCCTTTGGCCGCTTCAGCCGCTTCACCGACACTCTGACCGGAACGACGATCTTCGGTGCTGCGGGTGGCACGGGATTTGGTCTTGCCGGCTTTGGCGGGACCTCTGTGGGCGCCAACGACAGCCTGGCCGCGGGCGCGGACATGGCGATCAATGCGACCCTGCTGACGGACTTCCGTATCGGCTATTACCGCTACAACATTGAGACCAGCAAATACAATCAGGGCACGAATTTTCAACAAGATCTGGGTATTCCGTTCTCAAACCTGGGCACCGAGATCACCACCGGTGCTGCGGCCTTCAACATTGAGGATCCAGGCCGTAATCAGGTCGCAAGTTCGTCCCAGGGCGCTGGCGTTGGTCCGCAGTACGGCAGCGGCCTGAACGTGAACCGCTGCAACTGCCCGTTGACGGAGCGCGAGGACCAGTACCAAATCGTTAACAACTGGACCAAGATCATCGGCAACCACTCTTTCAAGTTTGGCGGCGACTTTCGCTACGCGCGCAACCTGCGCGTGCCGAGCGACAACAATCGCGCGGGTCAATTCAACTTCGGTGTCGGACCAACATCCAGCCCCAGTCAAGTCGGCGGCCTGGGCTTTGCGACCTTTGTGCTGGGCCAGGTAACCGCCTTTCAACGCTATGCGAGCACCTCCACGAACGCGAAGGAGTTCCAGAAGAGGCTCTTCTTTTATGCGCAGGATACCTGGCGCACAACGCCGAAACTGACACTGAACCTCGGGGTCCGGGATGAGATTTATTGGCCGGAGACGGTCAATGGCAGGGGCAATGGTTCAGTCATGAATATGAACAGCCCGACCGATACGACCGGCTACCTGCAGGTCGCCGAATACGGAAGGTTCGGTAGCAACATGGGGTGGGACCCGTCGTTCAAGGCGATTGCGCCCCGCATCGGTGTCGCCTATCAAGTGACTCCGAAGACCGTCATCCGTGCTGGCTACGGACGAAGCTTCGACCTGGGCGTCTTCGGCTCGATCTTCGGCCATGTCGCAACCCAGAACCTGCCGGTTCTCACCAACCAGTCGATTGCTCAGCCGAGTGGACCCAATTCTTTCGGATTCACACTTGCACAAGGCCCGGGCCTGCCTCCCGTGACGCCGGTTCCGGCAAATGGTCTGTTGCCGAATCCTGGCTTCAATGTGGCTTCCAAGGCTCGCCCCAATCCGCTCCGGCTGCCGACGATCGACGCATGGAACCTGAGCCTCCAGCAATCCATCACGCCCACGCTCTCAGTGACCCTGGCTTACGTGGGCAACAAGGGGACGCATACACTGAGCTCGGGCAACGGCAACAACACAAACCCGAACGAGGCAGCCATCTTCCTGCCGGCCCAATTCAGCATCAACGGCCAGGCCCTCCACTACACGACCGCGACAGCGGAAGCAGCCTTAGGCGATCCTACGCCGAATGCGCTGGGCATCTACAGAGATAACGGAACCAACAACACGTCGCTACTGCAGCGCTATTACGCGGGTTCGCTGCCAGCCTGCCGGGACGCCAATTATCGGCAACCGGCGCTCGCCGGTCTCGCTCCGGGAGCCTGCGGCTGGAATACCAACATCCCGTACTACGGCGACGACCAGGACACGCACTTCAATGCGCTTCAAATCAGTGTCGCGAAGCAGTTCACCAAGGGTCTGTCGTTCAACGCCAACTATGCCTGGCAGCGTTCGATCAATTTCGACGACCCATATGCCACATGGAACAAGCAGGCTGGCAAGGGCCGGGACGACTTCCAGCGCGAGCAACAGCTCGTGGCTTACGGTACCTACGAACTGCCCTTCGGGCGCAACCACCGGATTGGTGGTACCTCTCCTGGCTTCGTGAACCAAATCATTGGCGGCTGGCAGATCAGCCCGGTGGTGAACTATGCAAGCGGTTTGCCCTTCACACTCTCCTATCAGGAATGCGCCGCTTCCATCCCCAGCAGTGCACCTTGCTACCCAAATGGACGCAGCGCCAATTTCAAATTGGACATTGGGGAGCTCAATACAACGAAGCACAACCGCCTGGCATTCCACGGCGCTACTGTGCCGCTGACCCAGCAGGCCTTCCAGGGCTTCACCGCACCGGGTCTGGATGAGATCGGCACATCAGGGAGGAATGGCGTGTTCGGCCCGAACTTCTTCAACGCCGACATAGCTGTGCAGAAGAACTTCCCGATTCGTGAGTCGCTCTTTGCGCAGTTCCGCATGGATGCGTACAACGCCTTCAACCACATGAGCCTCGCCAACCCTGGCAGCGGTTCCATCGACAACGGCGATCAGAACATCGGCGGCCTGTTCGCGAGCCAGTTCCCAACCCGGCAGCTGCAATTCTCGGTTCGCCTGCAGTTCTAAAACTTAAAGCGAAGATCTCACGGCGAGGAGAGCAATCTGCTCTCCTCGCTTCTTTTAGGACTTCTTTTTCGAGTAGAGTCGAAACGCATGAAGGTCTGTCGTGATTGCCTGAGTCGAATGCTGCGTCCTGCTGCTGGCGCTTGGAACGCGTCCTCGGCGCAGATGCTGGATCAGGAGAGGCGCGTCGCGGAGGCGCTGCGCGCGCGCTCAATCCACTGGCTGGGCAGACACCCCGTAGAAAGCGACCTTCTGACGAAACACTCTGTCTATTCAGAACCAAACTTAAGAAGTAGCCAGTCCCTCGTAAAACGGATAGTCGGTATATCCGCGGGCATCGAAGGTATAGAAGGTGTCCCGGTCATAGGGATTGAGCGGAAGTGCCAGTTGGATGCGCTTGGGTAGATCCGGGTTCGAGACGAAGTGACGTCCGAACGCAACCAGGTCAGCATCACTCTTTTCGACAACCGTCTCGGCCGTATCCGGCTCGAAGCCGCCTGCCGCGATGATCTTGCCTTTGAAAATCTTTCGCAGTTGCTCGGCTGCGATGGGGGCCTGCCCCTCATCGATGACGACATTTCCCTTCACCCGCGGCTCGATGATGTGAAGATACGCGAGACCGAACCGGTTTAACTGCTCCGCAACATAAGCGAACAGGGCCGTTGGGTTGCTGTCCGACATGCCGTTCCAGCTTCCACCCGGTGCAATCCGAACGGCAACCCGTTCGCCGCCCCATACGGAAGCCACGGCCTCTACAACCTCTATCAGCAGCCGTGATCTGTTCTCAATCGATCCGCCATAGGAGTCAGTGCGGTGGTTGCTGCCGTCTTGAAGAAACTGGTCAAGCAGATATCCGTTGCCGGAGTGGACTTCTACTCCATCAAACCCTGCTGCCTTGGCGCGGGCAGCGGCCTTGCGGTAGTCCTCGATGACGCCCGGAATTTCGGCTATGTCGAGCGCTCTGTGTGGTGACGGTTGAGCCCATCCGCTCGGTGCGGAAACAAGGTGGGATGCATCTTCCCAATACGACGGATTCACCGAGGCCGAGACGGGAGTCGCATCGCCGGTCGTCTCGACTCGCGAAGAGCGGCCGGTGTGCCAGAGTTGTGCAAAGATCCGGCCGCCCTTGGCATGCACAGCTTCTACGATCTTCCTCCATCCTTCGACCTGCTCATCCGAGTACAACCCGGGCGCTCCAAACCACCCGCGCCCGGTGATGGAAATGGTGGTTGCCTCAGAGATAATCAGGCCGCCATCGGAGGCGCGCTGCGCGTAGTACTCGAGCATGAGTTTCCCCGGGACATCTCCCGGCTGCTCCGACCGCGAGCGGGTCAGCGGCGCCATCACCACACGATGCTTCAACTGGATGGGTCCGATCTCAATCGGTGTGAACAGCTTCAATTTACTTGTGGTCGTCATTTGGCACTCCTCTATTCCTGCAGCCGAAGCTTGGATGATGGTACAGAACCGAATGGTTCACAAAAAGTCCGCCTTCGGGATGACTATATTGCGAGCACACATTGGAAGAGAATCAGAGACGTTCAATTTAGAGCCTGCGAAGAGCCGTCATAAAGTTCTCGATCTTGCGGGACGACGAGGCTTTGCCGCCTTTCAGGTTACGCTCAATGCACAATCCGGAGAAGAACGAAACCACCATCTCCGCAATTGCGGAAGGAGCCATCCTGGGCTTCTCCGCCTCGATGTTCATGGCGAGAAGCCGCTGCAACAGCCCCCGATTCTCCGTCACAACTCCATACGCCTCATCCGGAAGAATGGCGAACTCACGCATGGAGTTGACGGAAAAGCACCCCTGCCGTTCCCCTTTGCTCAGAGGACCATTCTTGAGAAAACTCTCGACATTCTTCCAGCCAAGAGGCTCCCTGGTGAGAAGCCCTCTCTTCTCCTGGCTCTCAAGATAGTGCCGGAGGCACGCCACAAAAAGATCTTCCTTGTCCCGGAACTCGGTATACAGCCCGGACTTGTTCACGCCCGTGGCTCGCTCCAGTTCCTGAAGGCTCGTATCCGAAAATCCATGCCTCCAAAAGACAGGCAGCGCCTTCTCCAGCACATCCTCTCGACGAAAGTTCTTCGGACGTCCCATAGACATTCATTATCCGATAAAAAACCACTTAGTTCAATATCTCTGCATCCTCGCCGCGCCTCCCTCATCCTATCGAACTAAGCGGTTCAGAATAATCCGCTAGCACATCGGATAGGAACTCCGACGGGTCCGGGCAGGATCGCAGTCGGTTGAATCAGGCAAGAGAGAGGCCAATGACTACAAACGGCGCAGGTAACCGCCTCACCCATGCAGGGGTTCAGGTGATGTCGAATCAGCCACTTTTCACACCATATCGCATGGGAGACCTCGATCTTCCGAACCGCATCGTCATGGCGCCTCTCACCCGGATGCGTGCGCAGTCGCAGGATCATGTGCCCACGGCCTTGCAGGCAGAGTATTACGCGCAGCGTGCTTCGGCCGGACTGATCGTCACGGAGGCCACTGCGATTAGCCCGGAAGGATTTGGCTGGGCGGATACGCCAGGCCTGTGGACAGAGGAGCAGGTCCGCGGATGGCGACGCGTCACGGATGCCGTCCATGCCGCCGGCGGCCGCATGATTGCGCAACTCTGGCACATGGGCGCAATCTCGCATCCAGAACTACAGGACGGCGCACAGCCCGTGTCCGCATCGAACGTCGATCCCGGCCAACTGTCCTTCACGCGGACTGGAAAAAAGCCGACGGTAACGCCAAGGCCTCTGACCAAGCAGGAGATTCAATCCGCGGTTGCGGACTTCGCGCGAGCTGCACGAAACGCGATGCAAGCCGGCTTCGATGGGGTCCAGATCCTCGCCAACTATCTATATCTGATCTCTCAGTTTCTGAACGCCACCACCAACCTGCGTAAAGACGAATACGGCGGGAGCTTGGAAAATCGCTCGCGCTTTCTCTTCGAGGTAGTCGAGTCGGTCCTGGGTGAGGTCGATGCACAACGGGTTGGAGTGAAGATCAGCCCCATGCACGAAGGCGGTGCATTTCAGGCCAACGATGAAACCCTGCCCGTCACCGAATATGCAATCCGCAAGCTGAGCACCTACAACCTTTCGCACCTGTTGCTCATGGGCAATACCACCGACTTCTCCGGTACTCCACTTGAGAAGTTGGCCGGGGATGGCATGTTCCAGCATTTCCGTCCTCTCTACAAAGGCACACTGATCGCCAATGTGAAGATGGACCGTGAGCGCGGCAATCGCCTCATCGCGGAAGGGTTGGCAGACCTCGTGGCGTTCGGTCGTCCTTACATCGCAAACCCCGACTTGGTCCAGAGGTTTGCCGGGAATTTCCCTCTTGCTGAAATCGATTGGGAAACCGTCTACGCCTCGGGGCCGCGCGGTTATTCTGATTACCCAACCCACCCACCATCGCAAGATAGCCCCAGGAACTGACCACGCCAAAAACAAGACCCCATCAGAGCAAGGCAGAATGAGGAAAACTACCGATGTCCGAACATAAGAAGCTGCAAGGAAAAGTAGCAGTCATCACTGGCGGTACAACCGGGATAGGGTTAGCTGCCGCAAAGCTCTTCGTTAATGAGGGCGCTTACGTCTTCATCACGGGCCGCCGTCAGAAGGAGCTCGACGCGGCCGTAAAGGCGATCGGCAGCAACGTCACTGGCGTTCAGGGAGACATTGCAAAATTGGCCGACCTCGATCGTCTGTATGAGGCCGTCAAAGCAAAAGGGAAACTTGATATCGTCTTCGCCAATGCCGGTGTTGCGGAATTTTCCCCTCTCGGCACAATCACGGAGGAGCATTTCGACAAACTCTTCGACACCAACGTCAAAGGAACGCTATTCACCGTGCAGAAAGCCTTGCCGCTGCTCAACGATGGTGGCTCAATCATTCTCAATGGCTCGGTCGCGAGCGTGAAAGGCACGCCCGCCTTCGGCGTCTACGGCGCGACCAAGGCCGCCCTCCGCTCCTTTGTCCGCACCTGGACCTCGGATCTGAAGGACCGCCATATTCGCTCAAACGTCATCAGCCCGGGTCCGACCGATACGCCGGCGATCGATGGGCAACCTCAAGACGCCATCGCGCGGATTGTGTCCACCATCCCCATGGGTCGCATGGGGGATCCCGATGAAATTGCTAAGGCAGCGTTGTTTCTGGCGTCGGATGACTCGAGTTTCATCACGGGTATCGAACTGTTCGTCGATGGCGGCCGCGGACAAATCTGATCGAGAGCGGCCGCCTCGCTACTGGAATGAGCTCAAACAAGATTTGGAAGAGAGGAAGAACAATGGCCAATTCAAATGCAGAGAAGAATAAGGCGATCGTACTGGAAGCATTCGACACTCTGTTCAACAAACGCGATTACGCAACGGCGGAGCGATTCTGGTCTCCCAAATACATTCAGCACAGCGCGCATATCGAGCCGGGTCGAGATGGCCTCTTCAATCTCATCAAGGCCGCACCGCCGACGCTCAAGTATGAGCCTGGAGTGATTCTCGCGGAGGGTGACTACGTCATCGTTCATGGCCGGTTCTCCAACATCGGACTGCCGGTGAACTGGATAGCTGCCGACATCGTTCGTTTGAAGGATGGGATTCTCGTCGAACACTGGGATGTCATTCAGGACGAGGCTACCGAGCAACAGTCCAAGAGCGGAAATCCAATGTTTGGCGCCGCGTTCCCGAAGTAAACGCGGCGGACTCAAACGTTAGCTCGCCCTGTCATTGACATAACGAGCGCGGCCCTAAAGATCAACGCATAAGGTTCGTCTTCGCCAGGTCGATCACCTCGTCACCGCGCCCGCTCAGCACCGCCCGTATCATGTACAGGCTGAAACCGACGGCCTGTTCCAGACTTATCGTCGGCGGCATCGATAGCTCCTGCCGATTGACCAGAACCTCAACCAGCGCCGGACCATCGTGTGCCAGTGCTCTGGACAGCGCTGGGCGTAGCTCTTCCGGCGTCTCCACGCGAACGCCAAACATATCTGCTGACTCGGCCAGCTTTGCAAAGTTTGGATTGACCAGGTCCGTGCCGTAATCGACGAGCCCGGCTGCTTTCATCTCCAGCTCTACAAAGCCGAGAGAGCTGTTATTGAAGACCACTATCTTCACAGGTAGCTTCAGTTGCTTCAGCGTCAGCAGGTCGCCGAGCAGCATCGCGAGCCCACCATCGCCGGACAGCGTGATGACCTGCCTCCCCGGATAGCTTGCCTGCACACCGATAGCTTGTGGCAGAGCGTTCGCCATCGAGCCATGACTGAACGAGCCAAGCAATCTTCGCTTGCCGTTCATGTGGAGATAGCGCGCCGCCCACACTGTCGGCGTACCCACGTCGCAGGTAAACACCGCATCCTCCGCCGCTAGCTCATGCAGAACCTTCGCGACGTATTGTGGATGAATTGGCTTTCGGCCCGGTTCACCGACAGCCAGATCGTCAAGGCTCTTCCGCGCACTCTTGTAGTGGTTAATGCATAGGTCGAGATAGGAGCGGTCGGTCTTGCTCTCGATCAGCGGAGTCAACACCTCCAGCGTGTCCTTCACGTTTCCAATCAGCCCCAGATCCACCGGAGTGCGCCGTCCAATCTGATCCCCCAGCCGGTCCACCTGAATGATCTTTGCGTTCTTGGGATAGAACTGCTGGTAAGGAAAATCCGTTCCCAGCATCAGCAGGGCATCGCAGTTCATCATGGCGTGGTATCCCGAAGAGAATCCAAGCAACCCGGTCATCCCCACGTCATAAGGATTGTCGTACTCGATAAACTCCTTGCCCCGCATCGCATGGACGATCGGCGCCTTCAACCGCTCGGCCACTGCAAGAAGCTCCGCGTGCGCGCCTTCGCACCCTGCGCCGCCAAGAATGGTCACCTTGCGCGCGCTGTTCAGAATTTCGCTGGCCTTACGAATTTCGTTGTCCGATGGGAAAAGAAACGAGGCTGAATCCTCAATGCCCAGCGACAGCGCCGGTGCGGAACATTCTCGCAGCGCCACATCTCCGGGAATCACCACCACCGCCACGCCGCGCCGGGTGATGGCGGTACGCATCGCGATTCCCAGCACTCTCGGCATCTGCTCCGCTTGGGAAACCAGTTCGCAGTAATAACTGCAGTCTTTGAACAGATGCTCAGGATGTGTCTCCTGAAAGTAGCCGCTTCCTATCTCATGACTCGGAATCTGCGCCGCAATCGCAAGTACCGGCACGCGGTTCCGATGGCAATCGAACAGGCCATTGATGAGGTGAAGGTTGCCGGGACCACAACTGCCTGCGCACACGGCAAGCGCCCCTGTAATATGAGCATCCGCCCCTGCGGCGAACGCCGCTGCCTCTTCGTGTCTTACATGAAGCCACTCGATCTGCTTGCTCTTCCGGATGACCTCGGTCAACCCGTTCAGGGAGTCGCCTACGACCCCATACACGCGCTTCACGCCGGCGTTCACAAGCGTGTCAATGAATATCTCAGCTACTTTCTTTGCCATCTCGCCTCTCCCTCCGCGCTGCAAGGCACGGTTTGCTACGCTTCGCCGATCGGCCGTTAAGCATTCGATGCTACTCGCCTAGAATTCTGCTTGCCTTTTTGCTTTGCCCGCGAGGCATGGTTTGCAGCGTCTCAGCCGCGTCTCGCGAGCTAGCCCGGTGCGACCTCCGGCCATGGCCTCGCGCGCAAGCATCGCCGGCTCGCTACTTCCCCGCCCCCGTCTTGTCAAACCACACATGCCACGTCACTCGCCCGATCTCCTCATCGTCCAGCGCCCGGCCCATCGCCTTCAGCGCCAGCTTGATCTGACCGTGGTGGTATCCCTCATGCCACACCATGTGTTGCAGCAACAGGATCGGGTGATCGTAGCGGACCAGCATCGCCTTCCCCGTCTCGACCCTATCCTTCAGCGCGTCCCGCATCCGGCGTGCGCTGTCGTTCAACATCTGCGCAATACGATCAACATCGCGCGTCTCGCGCCAGCCCTTCTCTAACGGTTCTCCGGCAAACTCCGGCGCATCCTCGCTCAGCACGAACAGCCGTGTCCCGTGGATGTGCAGAAACATCTCCGCCACCGTCTTGCTGCCTTCCACTGCCCGCGCCTCCAGCCCGCCCTCGGGCACCGCGCGCAGCAGATTCACCAGAATCGTGTTGTTCCGATCCCATGAATCCAGCAGGGCCTCCAGCAAGCTGCGGTCATCTGTCTTTGACATAACAACCTCGGTTTCGCAGCCATCCTACATGGCCGCGCCCCACCCTCGTGCGGCCGCATCCGGTCAAGCGTGGGCTTTTCTCTTGCACCGGAACCCACGGAACCTTACCCTTCCTTGGGCCCTCCATAAACGGTTTCTCGTCATTGCCATGACCTGACTGAAATCGTGATCACCGCCATCGCTTAGAGGATCTCAAGATGAAATTCGCAACACTGCTCGCGGTTGCCCTCGTCTGCAATTCCCTCGCGCTTTCACTGCACGCGCAAAAGCCGGAGAGCTCCGCCAAAACTCCCGCTTCCACCATCCTCAAGGACTACGACGAAGCCTTCGGTCAGGTGGCCGAGCGTGTCATGCGCTCCGTGGTCCAGATTGATGTCATCAGTTACGGCGTGCCGGAGCATAACCAGGATGGCGGCGATTCCCAGAACCTGGTGCGCCAGCGATCGCTCGGTTCCGGCGTCATCGTCGACCCGAATGGCTACATCGTCACCAACAATCACGTGGTCGCCGGAGCCATTCGCATTCGTGTCACCCTCTCGCCCGCCACGCTCAAACTCGTGACCGGTCACACCGTGCTCTCGCACAAGGTGCGCGTCTACGATGCCACGCTCGTCGGCACCAATCGCTATGTCGATCTCGCGGTCATCAAAATCGACGAGAAGGACCTTCCCTTCATCCCTCTTCCGGAAAAATACGAGGTGAGCCTCGGCCAGACAGTCTTCTGCATCGGCTCGCCGGAGGGCCTCGATCACACCGTCACCAAAGGCATCGTCAGCGCGCTCGGCCGCCAGCCCGACCCCGACCGTCCCATGGTCTACGTCCAGACCGACTCCCCCATCAATCCCGGCAATAGCGGCGGTCCGCTCTCGGATCGCGACGGAAACCTCGTCGGCATCAACACCTTTATCTACACCTCCGGCGGCGGCAGCGAAGGCCTCGGCTTCGCCATTCCCGAACCCGTGGTTCGCTTCGCCTATGCGCAGATCCGCAAGTACGGCACCGTCCCGGCAACCACCATCGGAACGCACGCCCAGACCATCACGCCCACCCTCGCCGCTGCCCTTCACCTTCCACAGGACACCGGACTCATCCTCTCCGATGTCGCTCCCGACAGCCCCGCCGCCATCGCAGGTCTGCGCGAAAAAGACATCGTCCTCTCCATCGACGGATTCCCCATCGACTCCCTGCCCAAGTACGTTGCCTTCCTCTATCTCCACCCGCAAGGTCAACCCCTGCAGATGCAGGTGCTCCGCGACGGCAAGCAGGTCACCGCATCGCCCAGTCCCGTACCCGCCGCTCCCACCTTTGACACCCTCTCCGATCTCATCAACCCCAGGACCGACCTCATCCCCCCGCTCGGCATCTTCGTCATCGACCTGAATCCTCCACTCATGGGAGCCATGGGAACGCGCGCGCAGTCCGGCGTCGTCGTCGCAGGCCTGCTCAGCGGAGAACCCGCCACCCTCACCGACCTCACCGTCCGCGACGTCATCACCACCATCAACGGCAAGCCGGTGAAGAACAAACAGGAATTGCTGCAAGGCCTGAATACCTTCAAAACCGGAGACCCCGTCGCCCTCGAAGTCGAGCGCCGCGGAGTCACACAGTACATAGCCTTCGAGATGGAATAGTCCTGCGCCCTCCGATCAGGCTTAGTTCCAAGCACCATAAAAAGCCCTCGCGCAAACGAGGGCTTTTAGTCCCTAAGATCCGCAAATCGAGTCTTCATCAAACGCAATATGACGGCAAAAACCATCCCGGTCGACACCCCGAACATCAGCGACCCATCTGCGGCCTCGAGTGGTCCCAGCAACTTCCATGCGGGGAGACATGATCAAATCGCCATAGCCGAGCGTTGTATAGTTCACCGCTGAGTGATAATACGCGGCTCCAAACTCTCGAAATTCCCCGCAGATCACGAATAACCGCGCCCACACGGCAACTTCAATCACGTGTGCCACGAACGCGAATGATATGACCAGTACAACGATAGTGAGATCGATGGCGTACCTCATGCCGGCACGCCCCAGCCTCGTCTCACGACGAAAGAAGTTCACGGTTGCGCCCAACGCCAGAGCGTGAATGAAGATCGTACATAGCACCGCACCCGCGCCCACGATCAAAGGCCTGCCGATCGCGATTTGATCAACCTGCGTCATCGATTTCTGGCTTGTCGTCATCATAGATACGGCGCGCGGCCGCGCACATTACATGAAGCTGCTATCGCACTCGCCGTGTGGCGTCCACATCGCCCAGCTCAGCTCTACCCACCCGCCGCCACAGCATGCGACCGGTGCAGCAACTCCCGCGTCAGCACCATCCCCGCACCCGAACCCACCAGCGTCTTCTGCCCGCATCGCGGACACACCGCCGTCTCCCCCGCCCAGCCCGCAATCTCGGCAGGCCGGTAAAGCTGCTCGCAGTGGAGACACCCGCACACTTCGCTCCGGGAGATCTCCGCCCGGTTCTGCCGCGTATGTGCCAGCAGCAGGTAGCCATCCACAAACAAGTCCGAATTCTGCGCAACAGCCACGCGCGCAAGCGCCTTTGCCTGGCCCTTCGGAAGACCGCTTCTCCGCGCCGTGTGCCATAGCCGCCACAGACTCGTCCCAACGATCCCGATCGATACCGCATTCACCCAGCCCTGAGTCAGAACCATAAGCTCCGCCTCCCGAATACTTAGGGTGCAGAACCGCCCGCCGGGCCGCCCGCCGGCAAAACAATCTCTTCTCGCACCATTCCCCATCCGGGAAAAGATGCCCGCTTTCCGCATTTCGTAACACTATATGTGCCAAATCACCCGGTCCGATTTGCTACTCCGGAGATCCCAGAGCCACCACGACACGAGCGATGCCGCGCTTCAACAATCTCCGCGCACCCCAGGGACCGACCTGGTTCGACTGGCTACCTCAGAAGGTGCAATGCGTGCTGCTCCTTCTCCTCACGCTTCCCGTCACGGCCATCCTCTTTTTCACCGGAATGCACTGTGTCCATACAGGACAACCCATCGTGCTGGGCAACACAAGGACGGACGCCATCGAGTGGTTCTTCCTCTCTGCCGGCTTCCTGGTCATCTCCGGCGGCATCTTCGCCGTACTAATGGGATGGGCGAAGAGGTCAACACCTCACGTATCCGAGACGCACCACCGCAAGCCCTAAAATTCGTTTTGCAGCATAGACTCCGCCATCGCCTGTCGACTCGTTGTCGTTACAAATAGAAAAGGCCCTCAATTGCGCGAGGGCCTTTGTTCGTCACCAAAGGATCACTCTACTTCTGCAACCGAGAAATACAGTTCCTCTGATCCTCCATTCTGCTGAACACCGACACCACGACTTTGCCGTTGCTCGCCACCGCCGGGCTCCCGAAGCTTGAATTATTGACCGAAATGACTTCCGGCCCTGTCCAGTCAATCACGTCACGATCCCTCAGATTCAAGGTGCCTACGCTGAATCGCAAACCGTAACCGCGTTCGTTGTGCATTTCCACGACTTGCTGCCGCCCAATGAATGCAACCGCCGGCCTCTCCGCCTTGTCGTTGTATCGCACCGAGTCGCGAGAGGTGATCCCGGTTGCACTAGGGACTTCTACGCTGATGGACCCTCGACGATAGTGCAGCAGCCACTCGCCCGGCACCTGGTGCACTTCCACAACCTGGTTATCGCTGTTGATCGTAAGGTGCGGATTGATGCCCGATTCGTATTTGACGCCCTTCGACCCGGTAAGCCATCGGATACTTAGTACTACTGTGTTACAAAATGGATACCTATGTCCCGATTACTCTGGCGTTGGGATCAGTAATGCAATAGGTTGAGGCTGATGAGCCGCCGCCGGCCGAATTTCTCGCGTCAGCCTGATCGTCTGCAGGCCTATCTGGATGGTTTAACCCGGGTAGCCGGACATGTGGATCGAGTTATCCCCATCGAGAACTACACCAAGGGCCTGATGCTTCCGATCGAGCGCAA